>Ga0164295_10002150_pt1 | contig 16350 bp, 10 predicted proteins | sample GEODES006metaG_FD_111798 | JGI IMG/M metagenome (GOLD analysis project Ga0164295, IMG submission 111798) | Oligotrophic lake water microbial communities from Sparkling Lake, Wisconsin, USA - GEODES006 metaG | ecosystem: Environmental > Aquatic > Freshwater > Lake | place: USA: Sparkling Lake... | reverse complement strand
TACACGCGCCCCTCATTCCCATTGTTCTTTGATCGCCTCCTCGATCAGTCTAGCGAGATCTTCGAGTGGCACGCTCTGCCGAAAGTACGGCGGTGCGCCAGCCACCCCACGCACCATCGCTTTCATGAGTCCCTCAGAAGGCTTTCCGTCGGCACGAACAGCTCCCGACACTGTTGCGACATCTGCGCTTCCGGAGAGGAGGTTCCTTGCAGCTCGCAGCGAATCCACAGCGATCTTACGCTCCACGTGTTCTTGAACTTGCGGGAGGAGCTTTTCGTAATATTCCTTACAGCGCTTGCGATGCTCAAGCATCTCCTTTCGCAGCCACTCCTTGAGCTTTGCTCGCTTGATCGCAGACGGGATAGCGGCAATCGCACTGGCGGGCAGGGTGGCGAAAAAGTGCCTAGCACGTGCCCTTCTCCCGTCAAAGCTGTCCCACTGATGTACTGCGACTGCAAGCCTCGCTTCGCGTGTCGCGAGTGCCCTGCGCCATTGCGCCTGGAGCCTTCGAATCCGGAACGTTACTCCTTGCATGACGGCGACGAATGGGCCAGCACGTTGAGAGTCCATCAGGAACTCCTTGATCAAATCCGCCGCCGGGGTTGTCGCAGCATTCTCAGCTGCCCTCCTATTGCGGGCGATGTATCGCTTTATCCCTCGAGAAATGATTGACGATGACAGCGCCGCTCGTATCTCTTCCTGCTTGGAGCTGAACGAAGGAGACTTTTCCCAGATTGTCGATATGACGCGAGCTGCGCGGTCCAAGTTATCCTGGTTTCTCGACCGCTCGAGGGCAGTTGCCATATGTTGATGTGCCGCGCAGAGCTTCAGAATCATCATCCACGCAGACTGCCGTCGAGCCGTTTCCATGTGAGCAGCGCGTTGTGCCTTGCGGTCCTCTGCTGTGGGACGAGCCTCGATCGCAGCACGAAGGGCCTCGATTTCCTCGTCGCGAGCAGCCTCGATCTCTAAGCGACGCTTCGCCGCACCCTGAAGGCGAGCTTTGTGCCCCTCGAAACGGCTGGCGCTCTGTGCTCTTTGAAGTCGCCTGCCCTCCGGTGTCAGTGCCGCGTGTATCTTGCGGTCAGTGTCCGCCTGCTTAGTGGCTACTATGGCTTTCTGCTCTGCGGTCAGCGAAGGCGGGAGGTATGGCCGATCCGCAAATGAGACTGATATTGATGTTTTGCCAGCAGGCACTGTTGTCAATGGACGCGAAGGTATGTAGTACGCATTGGGCGCCGGAACTTCCTCGTCTCGCATCGCATCGATGGGCCGCGCGATGATAACTGCTGCCGGAGCGCCCGGCCTCACTCGTGAGACTGCCTCAATCCTGGGCTTGTAGGTGCCAGGGCCAACGGTCGGATCTGTTGAGCTGGACGCGCCGAGTGCTCCGATGCTACGCCCCTCTTCGGCGAGCGGGTCGGGAGGGGGCCAGGAAATGCATCGGTGGCCAGGCGCCCTTGGCATCACTGGCATGCCAGCCTCGTAATCGCGTGTATCCTTTAGCACTGACTCGGACGGGAAGCGTGCTGTGCGCGTCAGTGCGCTGGGTATGTTCTCGTCGTACTCGCCAAGGAGGTAGGGCAACCCATTGATCTTGGGGTTGTACGTTCCCGGTCCGATGTGCCTTGGCTTTTCCGACTCGTAACTTGCACGCGGTCTGCGGGATTGGAGTCTTGCCATCGGCCCACTTGACCGGTAGCCTGTGCCTGGATCAAAGTCTCCAGGTGCCACGCGGACAAAGTCTTGGGGCTCGAGCCCCCAGCGATCACTTCTGGAGAACATGTGCTGAATTTTGCGATCCTTCTGGCGATCCATAAAATGGGTCCGAAATGGGGCTTCCTTGAGTTGCATGTACTTCCTCATGTCTGCGGGTGAAGGTTTTTCGATCTCGGGCTGCGGCGTGCGGTACGGGCGGTCGACGCCAATACTCATGTGCTGGTAGGTAAACTTACTGCCCGAGAGCAGCTCGAGGTAGCCCAGCGAACGGTCGCTCAGCGAGCTCACGAGCTTGTAGTACTCTTCAGGTCGAGTACCTTGTTTAACATCATCCGGAGTCGGTGACGGCAACTGACGCATCCTCGAGGCAGGCGCGGAGCTGTCGGCTGGGCGAAGCTGCTTCAGTGCGGGTTCCGAGGCCGAGGAGGCCAGCGCCGTGCCCGAGGCTGCGGCACTGAGATTCGGAGCAGAGGCGACGGAGGCCGCCATGAGAGCCCTGCGTGAAACGTGTTGCCGGGGGCCGCCGCGTCCCGACGTCTGTTTCACGTTTTCGACGAAACCCCGGCGCTCCCGACTGCGATTCAAACTGTTTGGGCCCTCTCGCCACGTGGGCATACACAATCAAGTACTCAGTCAATTACCCGGTCCTATACAAGTTGAGGGAAATGTGGCCCGGGATCCCGTTTGGAGTTGACTGGTAAGATGTCAGACACTCATTTCAGCCCTATCTGTATCTCTCAAATCTCTGCGTGCCTCCCTGCTCTCCCTCCAACTTTTTTTCCGATCTCTTCCCCAGGCGTAGCAGGAGAGAACTCCTCAAACACCGGACCTATCGCCTCAATAAGGTCGGGTGCCGTCATCGCTCGCCGATGCCTGTGAAGGATGGAAGAGAATCGACCATGCCACGCACCCCTCAGCAGCTGTGAGTTTGGAGGGAGCACGCTCGAATTTGGCTCGCGGGGCCGGGTTCGAATTGGGTGAGCACATGTTGAAGGCGGCAGCACTGAATCGTCGCGTGAGCAAGCATCCCGTGTAAGCAGCGAGGACGGGCGCTGGTGGGCAGCCCGATGGTAGGCAAGGGCTGGCGGCTTTTGCCCAGCTCAGTAGCGTGGCAATCGTACCGGCGAGGACGTCGCCCTGACCACCACTGCGCTTGAGACTGCCCGGCTCCCCATTCTCAGCGACGCAGGTGCCATCGCTGATCAGGTCCCGCGGCCCTTTTCTGACAATCGTTGGGCCGCCGAGTAATCTTGCAAGCTTGAGTAACTCCTGCGCATCGTCCACACTCTCGATACGCATCTTGTCCTCGGTAAGCAGCGCCTCCGTCAGGCGAAGATATTCTGGCTTGTTTGGGGTCAACACAGTCCACGGGCTGCCTCGAACAATCTCCGGCCGGTCGAGCACCAAGCGCAATCCATCTGCATCGATGACACATGGCATTGCCACACTGACGGCCCGTTCAACGACTAGTGCTGCGACCGCCTGCAGCGTTGGGTCACGCCCAAGCCCCGGGCCTACCACCAGCGCACTCAGCGCAGGAAACCACTTGCAGATTTCATCGGCCTGCCGTCGCGTCTCAGCGTCATCTGGTTTTGTACCTCCGCCACGCATACACCCGTGCACAATGATCTCCGGCGAGTAGCCCTTGATGGGCCCAGCAGCTTGCTCGTCACAGAAGACGTGGCTCAGATCCGCTCCTAACTTCAATGCCGAAATCGCTGCATAGAATGGCGCGCCAGTGTATTCGACGCACCCGCCTATCACGCCGATTTTGCCCGCCTGACCCTTGTACGCACTTGACGTGAGCGGTGGCACGAGCAGCCGGCAGGTCGCGAGACTTGGCGTCATCCTCTCTCTCTCTCTCTCGCTTTCCAGTTCTGTCTGCAGGTTGTTCGTTTTGGTGCGCTCAAGCTCTGTGAACTGTGTCCTGTGAAGGTACACACAATAGGACTCATGACAGACCGAAATTCACGCATCACATCGTAACTGTAGAAATCGGCCTTCTCGCTCTTGTGCCTCTTGGCGCCGCGGTTAGGCGGTTTGCGGTCGTCGCCTCTCTCGCCGTCGTCGGTCGTGTCGCCCGCACCGACACGCTAAATTCGATTGCGTGTCGAGGCGCGGTGGCATGCCGGCGGTGGGCGTGGCCGTGGGCCGGGGAAGTAACGAAAGGACGCGAGCTCAACGTAACTTCAGGTTCAGCTGCGAGCTGGGGCTTCACTCGTTCGACCGTCAAGTGTCATTCAGTTACACGGTGTCATTCAGTCAAGTGTCATTCAGTTAGGTGTGCACTTAAGTGTGCACCCGAGGGAAACCCGAGGGCGGAGGATGGGCGTGGGTATTGTCACTGACCATACACACCGCAACCGCGCCGGCGGGATTTCCCGTTTGAACAGAGCAGATTGGTTCAAGCGCATGTTCAAGCGTTATTCATGGAAACGCCCGCGACCATGTGCGGCGCAATCTCACTGCGAGGCCTGAAGCGCTGTAGATAAAGCTCCTTCTGCGTGGCCGTCATGTTGTGCTCCTCGCAAGGCCTCGCTGGCCATGGCCACGTCGCCGGTCGGCAGTCCTTGCCCTCCTCGACGAGGCACCACCCTTGGGGGGTGCAACGGCCATCCACAAGTGGCAAGTCCTCCGCCGACACGCGCTGCACGCGCACACCGCGACGGTCGAGGACCGCCCGCAGGAGACGCTCCGAGTTGGTGATCCCGCGTCCAAGGTCCTTGATGAGGAAAAAGTCCTCAGAGGGCCCTCGCAACGCGCTGTCGGCGAATCGCCGTGGCAACACCATGGCCTTGTCATTGTATCCTCCCCATTCGACGCATTTCTTGGTGCGCGCACCGCCGGTTGCGTGATGCGGACTGATGACGAAGGGAGCGACCGCGACCGTGTTGTCTCGGAGTTTGAGGATCACATCGTAGTGCGAGTGTGTGGCGATCTCGCGCTGCTCGATCATTTGAGCACACGTGCGCATGTGCGCAAACTGCGAGAGGTGGTGCTGCAGGCGCGTCATGCGCTCCGCCGCCGGGCGGTCCTTGCGGTAACGCTTCCAATCGGCAAGATCGATGCTGCGGGTGGTGTGGTTGGAGAAGCTTGTGCCCGCGACAAAGGGCGCGAAGCGCTGCCGCACCTCGTCTGGCGAGATCTCCTTGCCGCAACTGCTGCCCTGCTGCGCGAGGATCGCGCCGAAGTCCAAGTTCGAGAAGAGATGCCCTCCCACCTCGAGCGCCAAAAAAAGGTCCAGAGCGTCCGGCTGCGTCGCCGCCGTCGGCTTGAGCACATTCTCGACCTTTGAGTCGATCTCAAGGCGGGAGAGTTGGCCGCCCACGCAAACGGCGATGCGAAGCCCGCCGCTACCGCTACCGTCGGCCGGGCCAGTGTTGTAACGGCTGCCACCCATCCTGCCTCCGCCGCCGCTCTTGCCGCCACCCTTGCCACCGACCTTGCCACCGACCTTGCCACCACCCTTGCCACCTGAGAATAAGCGTCGCCAGCCCGGCCGGCCAGCGGGCGGCGGCACGGGGGTCTGATCGGCAGCGATGGGCATGGGTGCGATGGTGGGTTCCATCGGAGGGCAGCTGGGTGGTCGCGGGAAGGAGCGCACGACGTGATCGACGCCGTGCCTAAAATGTATCTCCAGGTCCGTCAGGTTGATCAGCGTGGGAAAATTGCGCGAGAGCGAGCGACAGCGCGAGTGCTGCTGGCACCGTTCGTCTGACCAGGATCGGAATTCGCGTAGGAAAGCTGCACGCTTGGATTCGAACGCCTCGCGTTTCTTGGCACTGTGTGTGACCGTGTCAGCCGTGGCGATCGAATTATCGCGCGAGCGCAGGTAGAGCACGCCGCTGACAGTGGCAAGCTCCTCGTAGGACGAGTAGAAGAACTTGTACGGGTTGAGCTCCATGAAGGCGCTGCCAGGCCGCATGAACATGATGTTGGCATTCTGTGAGCCGTGGACTGAGACGAGCAAGTCACACGAGGCGAAGACGCTCAGCTGCTGCGAGAAGGTGTGATTTGAGTTGGCATTAACGAGCTCCACCCGCCCGTCTGGAGCCCGCGAGCGCAGGATGCGCAACATCGCCTCGAGCACCAGTTGCCGATTGACGATGACGCGAGCGCCTCCTTCCCATCGGCCTCCGGTGCTGCCCTCGGACCGTTGGAAGTAGCAAGCGCGCAAGGACGCGCACGCAGGACGAGCCTGCGCCACTTGCGCCGCGCCAAAAGCGGCGCTGCGAAGCGCGTCCGAGTCTGCCCGCCTGACAAAGTACGTGTTCTCTCGAGCGGCGGTGACGACGGTATGGAAGCAGCAGCCATCTGGCTTTGCTATCAGTGCGTCGACAGGCACAATTTCGGCCCGAGGTGCCACGAGCCTCAGCATTGATGAGGGCCACGAGTGTGCAAGATGGACGGCTGACGTGGCTGGAAAGGCGATGCGGTCGACGCTCTTCAGCCCGTAGACGGACGGCTGCTGGAGAATGCCGTGCAGCCTCAGCAAGCGCTTGGCAAAGTGAGCGATGCCCATGGTTGCACCGCCGCCGTGCCGCAAGTCTGCAACGAAGGTCGTACCTCCATACTCACAGCGTGCGGACTGTTCGCCAAGGGCGCTTGTGAGGTTGGCCACGGGCTGCACGCGGAGTGGGTACCGCTGAAACGCGGCTGATCCAAACTCCTTGAGCCTGGGCAATCCGCTCCGCTGCTGCACAGAGAGAACCCATTTCTTGCGTGCAAAGCAAAGGTGGTCGTAGGCTGACGTTTGCCATGCGTCGTCGAAATGCACCGCCTCGCGAGCGTCGAAGGTGCGCTTCGCTGTCGCTTCGCGAAGGAGCGACGCCATGGGCAGCCCGGCACGGCGCTTTTTGAGTGCGATTCATTCCACAAAGATGGTGACTCTTCGGATCAACGTCCGTGTTTATAAGAGCACCAAGCGATACGGCACGCATTTTCCGTTACGTTTCCGCAACGTGCCCGGCGCCTCGTTGTGTTCGAGGTGTGGGGCGCTCCTGCTTGGCTGGGTCTCGGACGACGTTGTGGTCGTCCGTTCTCGACGCCCAGGAGCTGACAGGCGTGGCATGCCAAAGTCGAAGTCACCTTCTCGGGGTCGGGCTTCAAAGTCGCCCCGGGGACCCGATCCACTTCCACCGAGCTGGTCGGACCCCGCATTGCTTTCGCTCACGGTGATTGCCGCTGATGGAACTGCTGAGCCACTCGTGCAACAAGTGCAACCCGAATTTCCACTTGTCACTCGCATCCGCTACGCGCTGCCACCTGGCTCCAAGTGCGTGAGCGTGCGAGCGGTGGCAAGAAGTCGCCGCTCCACCGTGCGCATTTATCGCTGGAATGCGAGTGCATCCCAGTCCTTGTGCAAGATGGTCGAGCTCCTTCATCTTACTGCTTGTCGTCCGCTGCCAACGCCGTCAAAACCAGCACTCATCCGCATCCAATCGGTGGTGCGTGGATGGATCGTGCGGACACGCTATAGGCAGCGCTCGGTAAGTGCCGAGGGCAAGCTGCAAATGCCACCGCTGCCAATCAGCGTGCACAACCAGTTCCAGGAGGCGGCCTTGGTTGGGCGTGCTGCGATCGAGCGATGGCAACGTGCAAAGCAGCAGCTAGCGACGAGTGCAGAAAGTTCAGCGCTCGAGGCAAAACTCAACAGCAAGAAGGGTAAGGGTGGCAAGAAGGGCAAGAAAGATGGCGGCGAGAAGAGTGGCAGCGCTGATCCCGACGCGGCGACGGCGCAGGATCCACGAGCGATCGTGCTGAGCGAACACGAGATTGGGCTCCGACAAGCTATGAGCACCGTCAACCCGGTGCTACTAAGCTTCTTGAGGGCAAGCTTCGTCGATTTGGATGCATATTGCCGCAAGTACTTGGAAACGCAGTCAGCCAGTGGTTCAACAAGCCCTCGAGGAAGCCCTCCTGAGAGCCCTCGAGGCATCGGCGGCTCGGCGGATGCTGAGGGTGACGCGGTGCTGGTGGACCAGACCGTTTTTGAGACTGCACTTTTAGAGCTTGGTCTCAGCCGCGCTGCCAGCACGCCGGCACACTTTGCTGCACTTTATAAGGCGATGGGCCTGCGCCCGGCGATTCGTGATGGTCCCAGGCGCAAGGTAAATCTGGGGTACCTCGCCTCTTTCTTACTACCGGCTGAGTCTGAGCTACACTTTGAGGTTGTCACTCGCCTGAGCTTGTATAGTACTTCACCTGAGGCATCCGTGAACGACGCGAATGCGGGCCAGCCGGATAACGCAAAAGCTGGCTCCAATAAACCACCAAAGAAGGACAAGGGGGGTAAAGCGCCGAAGGAGGACAAGGGGGGCAAGTCGCCGAAGAAGGGCAAGGGAGGTAAAGGCGGGGATACCAAGCCTGATGAGAGCGAGGGTGGCGATTCTGGCAATCAGTATGCGGCGCTGGCTGCTGCTAATGATGCGAACGAGCAAGCTTTGATGAAGCACTTCCACCCAGAGGCCGTCGCCGTCATTCGAATTGTTGTTGTAGCGGAGGATCTGACCACCCGAACATACCTGCTCCACGTGCACATTGCGCCTCCGCTCTCAGTGCCCAAACCTCCTGAGGCGATCCGACCCGTGCTTGGCTACATCATTCGCTACTATGGTGAGATGGTCACCACTTCAATTGTTCACGCTGCCATGGCGCACTCTATCTTCAACATCGGCAGTCGGAATGCCAGGGAAAAGGCTCAAGCGACGTCGGTTGCTGCAGGTACTGCGCAACTTGGCGAGCATGCACTCGCATTAGAGCGCTTCATGTCATGCTGCTCTCAGCTGGGAATAGCAACAACAGAGATAGCACGCGCTGCTTTCCTGCAGGTGTCACGTCAGAGGCCAGGCGCGTTGCTCGGGGCCTCCGCGACGTGGGTGGCCATTTTCTTTGCTTTCGTGCGTAGTCTCTCGCGCACGCCCCTCTTGACACGATGCTCACATCGCTGGACGTACGACCATGAAGTTGTTCTCGAGTTGGTAGTAATGAAGCTGACTCATCTGCAGTACAACTTGAACGCTGCTGCATCGCTCGGCAACCGGTGCATGCGTGGAGAGAGCATGGTCCTGCAGCAGCTATCCTCGCCTGTACGCCTCCCTCAAGAGGCAGATCACTACTTGGTGACCGGAACCCTGGCCGCCGGGCACGCTCTGGATGAAGTGAACGTCGAGGCCGATGCTAAGAACACAGCTAAAAGCAGCTGGAACCGTGCGCGGCATGCTGCTTTCGCCAACCACCTCCAAAGGATGCGCAGCCTCGCATTGCGCATCATAGCGGATGGCCGGACGCAGTCTCGACGTCTTGTTCAGAATGTGAATCATGGCCGTTCGTTGGCGACAAAGCTTTGGTTTCTTCCTTCAGATGACGAGCCCGGGCATGATTACGATGTTGACGGTCTCTATGATGAAGATGAGGAGGAGAATGTCGTGATCGACGCACGGCGTCCGCATGTCACCAATGCAGCGGCGAAAAACCAGCGCGATACACCTAAAGAACATGCTGCCTCCGTGCCTGAGCTGTACGCACGCAAAGAGCCATTTCACCTGCAGTTTCCGCTCGAGCAGACGGCCTCGACCGCGGGGATCATTCAGCGTGCAAAGGTTCCTGAGATACCACTCGAGTACAAGAAGCATAGCAGTCGACAAAGGGTCACCCGAGATGCATTGGATGGCATGCTGACAGAGTTGCGCATGACGGAGATGATGCGTATCAAGGCTGGCGCTGGGAGTAGCGGTCGCAACCAGGCACCGACGCATCGGGTTGCACCATCAAGACCCTTACAACAAGCGGCGGCGCCAGGTGTGAAGGCAGCAGACTCTACCGCTCCGCACTCTCAACTCTTGATGGAGAAGACGTGGGCTTGGCAGACCTTTCCAGAATCGGTTGCGAGTCCGAAACAAGGGTCGAGACGCACCTTGCAGCAGCCACCACATCTCCCTGCAAGGCCAGAGATCAGCGTCGCGCATTTTCAGGACATTGAGTCATATTCGCCACACGAGCTCTCTCGTGAAAGCGACGATACGCGAGCGTATCTCGACCACTTGACGAGTGTCTGGTTAGAGCCGCAACCTGGCGAAGAGGCTGACCTGGTGCGGAGGGAGAAACTGAGACGTAGCGGCGCCCGCCCAGGCGGATATGGTCTACCATCGTCGAACGCGATGCTTGCGCAGAAGCAGCAGAAACTCACCTTGGCTCGACGTTGGTATGCCATCCCGAGCCGACCTCCACCCTATGGCTTCTTCGAAGTGCAAGTTACGCCCTTCAGCTTGCGCAAATCAATCTGGGCGCCGCGTGAAAGGTGGTGTGACGCCAAGGACTTTTACGACAACGAGGAAGTTCTGTTCAAGCGATTCTCCAATGAATGGAGGCGGGTGCTACGCCACAACGTCATGCGCACGATCTTCCGTTTTGATGGCGACGCCGCGACGAACCACGACTCCGAAGGCATTCCAGAAGAGTATGAAGAAGTTGGTGCGATACTGTTGATTCATCACCAGCTGATCAACCTTGCGTTTAGCTACTATTGCAAAGCGGCGCTGTCTTCAGAGGACGATGTCGACTTGGTTGCGCTAGATGGATGGACCCGATTCGCCAATGATTCAAAGCTTTTCGTGAACGACTCTGAGCACTGCAAGAGGGTTGACATAGACTTGATCTTCTCCGAGGCGGTCGCCATGGGGGAAGCGCGGCAACACACGAGTGAGAACGCGTTGAAGAGCGAGACCGCCACGACGATCGAGAAGAAGGACGAAAAGAATCGGCAGAGTGGCCTGACCCGAATCGAGTTTATGTGCGCCATCGTTCGTGTCGCACTCAGTCGCTATCTTCTGAGTGGCGTCACAACCAACATGAGTGTGGCACTAGAGCAGCTTCTCGTGTCTGACGTCAGTCCGACTCTCCAGCCGTCTTTGAGTGCCCCAGACGAGTTCAGGCGCGGTCACTGCTACACACAAGAGGTGCATGACGTACTCACGAAGCACGAGATGTCGCTGCGCGTCATTTTTGACGGCCTGGACGCGCTTACCAACACACGCGGCCAGCTTGGAAAGCTTTGCAGCTTTGAGGTTTGGCGAGGCTTTTTGCGCAGCCTTGGCCTGATCGGCGAGAATTCTGGACCGAGCAAGAGCGTGTCGGCATACTGCTTCCTTTGGTCGATCATGTGCGTCATCGACGGGCAGACCGTCGGCGGCAGGCTCAAGGAAAAGCATCTGCCATTCGAGGGCTTCCTCGAAGCCCTCTGCCGGTTCGCAGCCATCGCACCTCTGCCCACAGACGATGAGATCCGTGACGCGGAACTCCCGGACGCGGGGGTTTTTGTGGCCCATCTGAAACGCGAGAAGCCAGCCATGTTCGAAGTGTTCCAGACCGAGCGCACCGGAAAGTGGAACTCGCCGCCTCGTCAGCCGATCCATCGGTGCCTTGAACATTTACTGCAGATAATCTTTCGCCGCATTGAGGGTTCGGATGAGACCCCATCAGAAGGTGCAACCCGAACCACGAATGTGCGAATCTCAGCAATTGAGTTTTTCACGTGGGCGAAGGACAACTCTATGCCAGGTGCAATGCACGAGTTGCAGACGAAGCAGAAATAGATGCTCGTTCTGCTAGTCGGCAGACCAGAGGCGAATGGGGGCAACCCGACCGCTCATGAGTCAGCGGCGATTGTGACAGCAGCGGCGAACACACGATGTCGACGCGCCGACTCCATCACCCGTCTCACGCGCGCAAGGCCGCCGCAGTGCGCAGAAATGAGAACTGCAAACGAAATTCAAAATACTCGGACCTACAAGGCCCTGCACTCGAGAGCGAGAACCTTAGAAGGCTAAGAGCGATTCTAGTATCGAGTACTTATGAGGTAAGCGGGTGTATAGACGAGCGGTACGGTATAGACGAGCGGCAAGCATTGAGACGCAGTAGAGATATACGGCCGGGCATATGCGGACATTTCTTCATTCTTGGTCGCGTCTCGGTTGGCGATTTTACGTTAATTTGATTTTACGTTAATTTGATTTTCGTCCGCCGTTCGTTGGGCGTTTGGCGTGACACGGCGGCGAAGGACGACAACGGATTACCCCGCAACGTATCGGCCCGTCGAAAGCTAAAAACCTATTTTGAGCGCGGCGGGTCGGCGTCCCGCGATCCGCGCGCCCACGCCACCCGGCCGGCACCGGTCACCGCACTGCACGCAGAGGTGTGGTCCAAAAACGCGCGGCGGGCAGCCGATTCGGCTGCACTTCTCACTCCGTCGTCAGCGAGTCAGACATGGCAGTGGCATCCCGTCGCGGTGCAGTCTTCATCAGAACTTGATCTTCGTCGAGGCCTTTTTCTTTCCTGCTGCCGCTTTCTCCTTGCGAAGTATGAGCCCACCGGACTGCTCGCTTTTGTCGAGCACCATCGGCGGCGGTGGCGCCTCACCGTCTGACTCGGAGTCGTCGTTAGCGCGTCGCTTTTTGCTGTGCTTACCTTTGGGTTTCTCGCTGCCGTCGCGTGCAGACGGTTCTTCGACCACTTTGACGCTCAAGAAGGGCAGCAACGCATTGCGGAAGTCGGCATTCTTCAGCGGAATCGGCGAGCCCGGACCGGCAGCACCAATCGAGATGTCGCTGTTTTCAGCAGCAGCAGCATCTGTAGCCGTGTTCACTGGTTCTTGCTCCGGCTCAGCGGGTCTCACGAGAGTGCTCGAGAGCAGTGAGGAGAACTGCGGCGCGTCGTCCGCCGCACCGTCCGTCTGGGAGGCACCGTTTGCGACACGGTCGACGGCGGTGTGTGCAGCGGCGCCCACAGCGGTGGATGCAGAGGAAAGGGCCTGGCTCGCTCCTAGGGCAGGGGGCTGTAGCATTTGCAGCGGGGCATTTAATGAGCCGGCAGCCGCCATCGAGGGGGCTGCTGTGCTGGCACCTGCTGGGGGCGCAGAGCCCACGGGCGGCGGGAAGACAACACGCGTCGGGCAGTCGCCGAGGCGTAGACGACCACCAGGCGGCCAGAGGGTGGGCGCGTTTGGCACTAATCGCGTCCACCCGCGGCCGAGGTCGAGGAACGTGCCCTTAGCGGAGTTGAGATCGATGATGTGGACCGAAGGCGCACCACCATCGCCCCGAAGGCCGTGCACGATGGCAGCGTGCTGGCGAGAGACTGAATCGTGTGGCACGATGATCTTGGCAGAGGCACTGCTCCGACCGAGCACGTATGAGGAATGCCGAGAGAGGTCCAGAGACTGGATCTTCTGGCCACCCTCCTGAAGCTGCATGATGACGGGCACTGGTGGCACCACAGCCCACGCAGGCGGCTCGAAGGCGGACACCGATGCTGCGGGCGGAGGCGGCATTGCTGCAAGGCCCTTGACAAAATAGCGGAGAGCAGTCTCTCCGAGCGCGATCTCGGAGCCCTCCTTCAATGTCGTGGCCTCGAGCGGCTTGACGCGCTGGCCGTCAACGGTGACTCCCGCGAGTGACTTGAGATCGATGAGGAAGAGCGCGTCATCCTTGTGCACCAGCGCTGCGTGCTGGCGAGAGACACCCTCATCTTCAACGAGGAGATCGGCAACGCCGACCTGCCGACCGAGCACGAAGGCCTTCTTCGCAACCAGACTGTGCGTTTTGAGCACGGTGGAACCATGGCGCACCTCGAGCGCAACCAAGCTGCTCTTCGGTAGGGTCGCCCAGGCGGGTGGTTCCCATCTCGCCGCCATTTATGCGAACGAGAGCTGCGATGCGGCGTGAAGTCAAGTCAAAGTCGGCGTGAAGTGGCAACCGACGTGTTGTCGTGAACGGCTCCGTTAAGAGGAACGGCTCGCGATGCGAGCACGCCCCATCTCACCTACAGGTAAGAGCTTGGGCATGCTTGGGTGCGAACGACCGAACGTGCGCACACGAGTGGGCACGAAGCAAGTTCAGTTCGGCAATGCACATACAATTGTATGTGCCGTAGCACGGTTTGTCGCGCACAAAGACCAGACCAAGTAGACTCTGTGGACCGGGACGTGATTCTCTGAGATGAGGTTGAGATTGCATCTCATATGTGAACTTCGAGGAAACGGTTTTTGCCCCGAGGCCTTCACCGCTTCACGTCATATGACGGGAGCGATGTTTGCCCTAGCCTTGACTACGGCTTCCTGGTTGCCGACCTCGCTGGTTCCAACACCATTCACCTGCCGCGCGGCGCATCACCAGCGCACCGCAGTGCAGTGCGTCGCAGCCGAGCGTGTCGACGGTAAATCCACGCCGTTTGATGATGAATACATTTCGATTCCTGGAGATGAGGAGGTCGAGGCTGCGGACGTGCTCGCATCGTTAGCGCTCGACGACGACGGCGGCATAGCCGGCGACTCAGAGAAGCTGTGGGCCCTGGATGACGACGACCCGAATGCCGCACCCACGCCGGATCCGGACGATCCTGACCGTCCGCCGATCGCGATGTTTAACGTGGACGAGACCACGGTCACCATGCTCGCCGAGAAGGGCATCACTCACTTTACGCCCATCCAGGCCCAGTCGTACGACATGCTGCGTGCGGGGCATGATATGCTTGGGCGCTCGCGCACGGGTACAGGCAAGACTCTTGCCTTCGCGCTCCCACTCGTGCAGCGGCTGGCCGAAGAGCAGCGCCGCGAGCGGCCCGAACGTGGTCGGGCGCCGCGCATGCTCGTGCTCGTGCCGACGCGCGAGCTCGCCAAGCAGGTTGGCGAGGTCATCCAAATGCTCGGCCGGCCGCACCGCATGGAAGTTCACACTTTCACGGGTGGCACCCCATATCCGCCGCAGGAGCGTGCACTGCGCAACGGCATCGACGTGCTCGTGGGTACGCCTGGACGCATCATCGACCATCTGAACAACGGCGGGCTGCTGCTCGACAACCTGCGCCACGTGGTGCTCGACGAGGCGGACGAGATGCTCAACATGGGTTTCAAGGAGGACGTGGAACAGATCCTCGAGGCGGCCTCTGCGCAGGACAGGCAGACGGTCCTCTTCTCGGCAACGCATCCGCCATGGGTGCGCGACGTATCGCGCCAGCATCAGACTGACCCGATCGAGATCGACGCCGTGGGCAAGGGCCAGTCGGAGGCGGCCACATCTGTAGACCACCGCGCTGTGCTCACGCCCGCTGCCGAGACGGCACGCTGCTCGACCCTCGCGGATGTGATCGCCGTGTACGGAACGGAGAATGCGAAGACGATCGTGTTCACCTCGACCAAGCGCGAAGTCGACGAGCTGTGCGCCTCCTCGGCCCTCTCCGCCCTCTCGCCGCAGGCTCTCCACGGCGACTTTTCACAGGCTCAGCGCGATCTGACGCTGCGGAGATTCCGTGAGGGTCACTTCAACGTGCTCGTGGCGACGGACGTGGCAGCGCGTGGCATCGACATCCAGGGCATCGACCTCGTGGTTCAGTATCGCTTGCCACAGGACCCCGATTCGTACGTGCACCGCTCGGGCCGGACAGGCCGCGCAGGCCGTACCGGTACGTCGCTACTCCTTTACTCGGAGCGAGAAGAGCGCGAGGTCACCAATCTCGAGCGGCGCGCCAACGTGCGCTTCGTCAAGTCCGGACCGCCCTCGACGTCAACGGTGATGGCGGCGGCCGCGCAGCTCGTGCCACGCCGGCTCAAGGCCGTTGAGCCCAAGGTTCAAAAGTACTTCACGGCAGCGGCAGCCGAGCTGCTTGCGGGTGACGACGTGGTCGCCCACGTGGCGCAGGCGCTCGCGCTCGTTGCAGGCAAGGTGACGCTCACGCAGCGCTCACTGCTTACGGGCGAGGAGGGGCAGACGACCTTGCTCCTCGAGGCAAGTGATGGCAGCATGCTCACCGCCGGCGACGCCATGGCGGCCATCAATCGTCTCGGGAAGACTTCGAGTGGTGAGCGCGCTGCCGATCACGTTGGTAAGATCCGTGCGTGCGAAGACGCAAGCCAGGTACGTGCCTCGCGAACGCACTGCCCCCCTCTTCGGATGCACTGCGCCCTCGGCTACCCTAGCCTCCGCCGCATAAAAAGCACCGCAGTCGTGCCCTTCACCGCCGTGGCACCTGCGGACGTCGATGCGGCGCACAACACTTGCGTGCTTCGCCAATGGCTGCGCCTCCCTTGCTGCGGCCTTGGAGGGCCGGGGCCGCTGCGGGTACCATCACGCCAGGCCTGCTGCGATGTTGCTCGCGCTGCGTGCTGCTGACCGTCGCTGTATCGTGCTCCTCGCTCGCAGCTCGTGTTCGACTTGCCAGTCGAGATGGCCATAGACATGGTCACCGCTTCGACAGCCTCGAAGACTTTGGGACCTCTGACGCTCTCTGAGTGCCTCGATCTGCCGCCACTGCGCAAGGACCGGCCCTTCGGCCCAGGCGGTCGTGGCGTCGGTCGTGGCGTCGGTCGTGGCGGTCGCGGCGGTCGCGGCGGCGGCGGCGGCGGGTTCCGTGGTGGCGGCGGCGGGTACCGCAGCAGCTACAACGATCGCGGCGGCGATCGTGGCGGCGGCTCACCGTATGGCTCCCGCGGCGGCGGTGGCGGGGGTGCACGGTACAACGATCATGGAGGCCGTGGTGGCGGCGGCAGCGGGCGGTACGGCGGGGAGCGCGGCGGCGGCAGCGGCGGCGGCGGCGGCAGCGGTGGCGGGGGCGGCAGCGGTGGCGGCGGCTATCGTGGCG
>Ga0164295_10002149_pt1 | contig 16352 bp, 16 predicted proteins | sample GEODES006metaG_FD_111798 | JGI IMG/M metagenome (GOLD analysis project Ga0164295, IMG submission 111798) | Oligotrophic lake water microbial communities from Sparkling Lake, Wisconsin, USA - GEODES006 metaG | ecosystem: Environmental > Aquatic > Freshwater > Lake | place: USA: Sparkling Lake... | reverse complement strand
TGATCCAAAATGATGAAGTTTCCGATGTTAAGGATTCAAGTCAACTTGGTTTAATTACTGAATTGTTTCAAGAACAGCTCAAGGAAAACAAGGAATTAAAGGAATTGCTAATTGAACAAAATAAAAAACTTATAGAACTTGCTGAAAAGAGCCAGCAGCAGGGTCAAATTACCAATATAACAAACAATAACACTAACAATAATACAAATAATTTCAATTTACAGTTTTTCTTGAATGAACAATGCAAGGATGCACTTAATATTATGGATTTTATTAATCAGTTGCAGTTAAAAACTTCAGATTTGGACATGGTGGGCAGAGTGGGTTATACAGAAGGAATATCAAAAATCTTCGTAAGAGGACTCAAAGAACTTGACATATTTAAACGACCACTTCACTGCAGTGATTTAAAGAGAGAAGTTCTATATGTAAAAGACAAAGATTCTTGGGAGAAAGATGGTGAAGAAAAGAATAAAATGAAAAATGCTATAAAATTCATAGCCGCTAAAAATTTCAACATGTTAAATGATTGGATTGAAGATAATCCAGAATACAACGATTACGACTCCAAAAAGCATAAGGAATATCACAACATCATAATAAAAGCATCTGGTGGCGCCACTCCAGAAGAAGAAGAAAAGAATTATAATAAGATAATAAGAAACGTTGCACAGGAAATAACCATTGACAAATCCGGATCCGGAGATAAATAATATATTCAGATGGGTTTATAATAATTTCAGCGTTTTATGAAATGTTTAGGCATTTTTTATTTATAAAACATTTTTAAGATTTTATAAGATTTTTAAAATATATACATAAGATATATTCACTAACTATGCCGAAAATAGAAATTGATTATTCAAATACGATAATCTATAAGATTTCTTGCAAAGATCCTTCTATAAAAGATATTTATGTGGGACACACAACTAATTTTGTTCAGAGAAAACACGCTCATAAACAAAGCTGTATAAATGAAAAATCTACTAACCATCAATGCAAATTGTATAAAATAATAAGAGAAAATGGCGGATGGAATAATTGGAATATGGATATAATAAATTTTTTTAACTGCAAAGATCATTATGAAGCTAGGATAAAAGAGCAAGAATATTTTGTTTCATTAAATGCAACATTAAATAGCGTTGATCCCATGCCAAAACCAAAAGATAAACCAATGTTAGACATTAAAAGCAATGAAAATAAAATAATATACAAATGCGAAATATGTAATATAACTTGCAACAACTCAAACTTATTAGAAGTTCACAATCAAACAAAAAAACACATCAAATCATTGAATAATATTAGTTTAGATTCTATTAATAAAAACGATAATATTTGCGACAAACCAAATTATAAATTTTATTGTGATCATTGCAACTTTAATTGCTTTAAAGAAAGTAACTATAAAAAACATTTATTGACAAGAAAACACAAAAATCTATCAAGTCCTAATTCCAACATTGAAAAAAATAACTCCGAGAACGGGTTCGTTTGTGAATGTGGAAAAGAATATAAACATAGGCAAAGCATTTTTTCCCACAAAAAGAAATGCAACTTTCACGACGATTCGCCCAAAACGGACGCGTCTGTTGCAACCGTTAATCCGTTATTCACTCCTGAAATTTTTATTTCGTTGTTGAATCAAAATATTGAACTTCAGAATCATCTAATAGAGCTTATTAAAGAGAAAAATAGTAATCAATCAGAAATTTGAACAAAGACACTTAAATAGTTTAGAATGAATAATTATAAACTATTCTATAATATATCGCAAATGTCAAATCAATTGGCTGTGACAAAGCAAGTCATTAGCGTTTTTGAAAATCGCGACGAGTTTTTAAAATTGTTGAAGGTAAACCCAGGCCTAGTTATAGTCAAACTCGGAGCCACGTGGTGCGGGCCTTGTAAGAAAATAGCACACATTGTTGAGGCGTTCTTTGCTTCTTCTCCTCCAAATGTCATTTGCGCCGACATTGACGTTGATGAGAGCATAGATTTATACTCTTATTTGAAGCAAAGACGAATGGTAAATGGAATACCAGTAATGCTTATGTATAAAAAGGGCAACGTTTCTTTTGCACCCGATGACAGTGTTACTGGGGCCGATCCTGGTCAATTAGACGCATTTTTCAAGAGGTGTGGTCTTCATTTATTGGCGCTCCAAAAAGCGCAACAAGCGGTTTCCATGAAATAAAAAATTGATTTAATTTTTTGAAAACTAAATCAACTCAACAAACACAAAACAACAAAGCCAACCCAAATCAATTCAAACCAACTTACAAAATATAAAATAATGGACGTAATGGATCAGAGAGAAAGCTTTGCCATTCAAAGCTCCATTTTGATGGCAGAACTACAAGAAATGTTAGAAAAGACCAAGAAGTTGGAGAAAACGTTGATTCAAGAAGAAGAAGATTCTTTTGTGCCGTTGAAAATGACCCAAGAGCTTCAACCTCCCAAAAAAAAGATGAGGGTGTAAAATCATCATTTATTTCATTTGTAAAAAACTATAATAAAAATATCGCATTATATTTATTATATGGCGGAAGAATTTGAAAAACCGAAAATGACTGGGTACACAATTTACAGCAAATCAGGTTGCCCCAACTGCATAAAGGTTAAAAAGTTTTTACAGAATGCAAAGACACAAATGAACGTAGTTGACTGCGACGATTATTTGATTGAAAACAAGGAAGAGTTTTTAACGTTCATTGAAAAAATCGCAGAAAAACCTGTAAGAGTGTTCCCTATTGTTTTTTTTGAAAGAAAACTAGTAGAAGACACTGAATATCATTATAACCGACTCAACGCATTTGAAAACAATGATCTTTTTTACACCCTTGAAGATTTAAAATGGGACAAAACCCCATAAAAAATTAACAAGGTTTGCCCTTCACAGAGCGTGTAAATTTTGGTTTTACTGGTTCGTCTAAACCAGTTGATAAATTCTTGCTTCTTGATAAATAATTCGGTCTTTCTTTATTATTTATCGCATTATAAGCAATCTTATAAATATTTGTAGCACCATTCACATCTCTGTTCCAATAACCGCATCCGTTCTTACAACAAATCAGTCCATGAACAATTATGTTTCCACTTCTATATGGTTTTGGATTTTTCCTAACCATTGTCTTTTTACAAATACCTATTTCACAATTAGAACACATACAACTCGTTCTAAATTCATCTACCAAATAAGTTTGAAATCCTGCTTTTCTAAAAAGTGTTCGCATTCCTTTACCTTTGGTTGCTTCTTTGAATTTCATGTGTTGCTTTTGTTCGTAATCGCCAAAACAAACAACGATTTCTTTTTCATTACCAAATATTTTCTTAAATTGGTTAATCATTTTTTGTTCGCTTTTCTTGGTATTTCTATAACTTTGTAAGCGTAATTTTCTAAAAATATAGGTTTCATAAAACTTGAATAAAACGCCATTTATTTCACTCTTCTTTTGGATATATTCTTTGAATTTTTGAATGTTAAGTGATTTTCTATTTAACTTTGATAATTCAGTTTCCCATTCTATAATCGTTTTACCATTTATCTTTTCCTTTTTCAGTTCCAATTGAATTTTTGAATACTTCTTTTTCTTGGTTTCTTTTCTTCGTTGGTCTTGTGAATAACGAAACTTATTTGCTTCTTTTTTATCATCATCTACACAATAAATTAAATCACACTTACCAGGGTCTATTGCTACAATCTTTTTATTTTGTAATTGTGAATATTCTGTTAATTCATCAATATAAGTTTCGGTTGATAAACCTTTTTTCATCATAGGTAATTTCTTTCCAATTAAATCTTTACGCAATAATAGCAAAGAACAACTAACGCCATCAGTTTCTATCATGTGATGAAATTCATAATATTTTTTATGAAACATTTTTCGTTCAGTTCTAAAAAAGAATTCCCATATTTTATCTTCTTTGCGTTTTAGATTTCCTTTGGTTAGATAATCACTTTTATTACCTTGTTTTTTTGTCATAAGCAAATGAACTAATGTAGTTGTATCTAATCTTATATGTTTTGGTATAACTTCACTTCTCATAGGAAATACATTACTGATTGTTTGTTCTTCTTTTTCAACTTGTTTCATCATTTTAATCATACAAGGAAAATAGTCCATAGGACTACACATTAAGTCATAAACAATATTATTCTTTTTATAAATTGTTTTATTTGGTGTAATCATTTGTTTTTGTCGGTTAATCCATGTATGATACATAGAATGAGATTTATAGTTTTTATTTTCAACATTCAACAAATCAGTTTTTATTTTTCTTAATTGACTACAAAGATTGCTTACACGCTGTTCCTTTTCTTTTTGCGTTATATTGAGTTTTCTTATTTTACTTACAATAAATTTCTTTTTCCAAACCACATTCACATATCGTTCAACATATTCTACATAATGGAATTTAATGTTATTCTCATACATCGTAAGAATATCAATTGTAAGATAATCTAAAATAGTATTCATATGAGTATAATCTAAATCTTCATTTTGAATAAGTGGTTGAAAATCTGTTTTGTAAAATGCGGAGAGTTTTTCTTTGAGTTCTTTAATTTCTTGTTTTGGAGGTCTTCCAGATGCTTTTTCATTACATAAAATTTTCATAGAAGAATTAATGAATTCATCGTTTATTATAGGTAATTTATTATGTTTCTCATAATGGTCTATCAAAAATAGTTTCATAAACATTAATGTTTGAATAACAATTTTATTACACTTAATAACAGCATTTGTAATTTTTGGTAAATTTACATCAGGATGTTTCAAGACACTTTTCAAGGAAATCTTAATTCCTTTGAAAAAATCGTCAGGCGGTTTTTCTTTTATAGACATTCTATATTATTCCTAAAGATTTTATTTTAAGTCATTTAACGAATAATATAAAAAATTTAATTAAAATATATTATAAATTGACTTAAAATAATTTTAATAAAAATAATACTTATGGCAACGAACGTGTATGGCATTATATATTATTTTAAATTTCCAAATGGAAATGGTTATGTAGGACAAACAATACAAACACCTTTTGAAAAAAGAATTAAATCTCATATTAATGACGCTAAACGAAATTCAAATTTATGTTTTCACAATGCTCTTCGTAAATTTATAAATGAATTTTGTGAAGAAAAAGTCTATGATTTAGTTGAGGTAATTGATATAGCATATTCTTTTGAAGAATTAAATAGTTTAGAAATGTTTTATATTGAAGAATTAAATACATATTATAAAAACGAATGTGGATATAATATGACTTTGGGTGGTGAAGGAAGTAATGGATACATTATAACTGACGAACATAGAGAAATATTGAGACAGCGAACAACCTTGTTATGGAAAACTAATAGTTATAGAAGCAAAATGGAGGCTGCTTATACTGATGAGAGAAAAGAAATATTAAGAATTAATGCCTATAATATGTGGAAAAATAATGAAATGCGAACAATTATAATAGACGGAATATCAAATTCAATAACCGAAAAATGGAAAGACCCAATATATTATGAAAAAATGATAAACGCACTACATAATAGAGCAAAAAACCCCGAGTTTATTAAAAAAATGTCTCAAAGTGCGAAAAAGGTTTGGGAAGACCCTGAATATAGAGAAAACCAATCCCAAAAACAAAAAGCATTATGGGAAGACCCTGAATATAGAGAAAAAAGGACTAATGCGATGAGACAACTACATATAGATAATCCCAATCTTGGAAAAGAACATGGTGAAAGAATGAGACAACTACATATAGATAATCCCAATCTTGGAAAAGAACATGGTGAAAGAATGAAAAAATATTATGATGAAAATCCTGAAAAAAAGATTGAAATGTCGTTAAAAAAAAAAGAACAGTTTGATAAACCAGGAGCAAGAGAAGCAAACTCTAAATCTCAATTAAAACGTTTTGAAACCGAAACACCCGAAGATAGGCGAAAAAGATTAAAACGATTTATAAAATTATTTGAAGTATATGATGAAATAACTAATGAAAAAGTAGGAGAATGGGATTTGGTTAGTGATTTTATCAAAGATAAAAATTTGAATAAAAAAGCAAACACAAACATAGGATTATGCTTAAAAGGAAAACAAAAAAAATCAAATGGTTATATTTTCAAATATAAGTAAAAGTATATTTATGTGTTCTAATATATTTTCCATTTTCCGTAAATTGAAAATCATTACTTTCTATATTATATTTTGTCTTGGTTAATTGTTTTATTATACACAACCACGGTCTTTTTCTTTTACTTGGTTCGCCAACTGCTTTCATATTATTAAATGAAAACCATTTTCTTATTTCAGGTATTAACTCCATTATTTTATTTTGAATTTCGTAATTTTTGTCTAATTCATAAAGCGTATATTCTGTTTTATTTTCCAAATCCAAAATCTTTACAATCTTATCAATTATTTCTTCTTGTTCTTTTTTATATAATTCACTTTTCAATCTCATATTCACTATATACTTAAACTATCTAAATTTTAAGTATATTATTTATAATTTTTTAATTTTCTTCTTCTTGTTGATTGTTTTCTTTTTAATTCCATACCCTCTTTCAAGTTATAAGCATATTCAAAATAATTCTTATAATTTTCAGGTTTTACTTTTCCAATTGCTTTATTTACATTATTTTCTAATTGTTGATAATTTTCAACATTTCTATCTTTTTTCAAAGTATTTTTTATTTGATTAAAATATGCTTCTATTGGTAAGTTGCTACGAGGTGTATAAGGAACAGCAAATAAGTATTTATTTCCACTTTTTGTAATAGCACTTTTTATTAATTCGTTATTATGACTTCCGGCATTATCTAATATAATAAGATGGTCTTTATAATTTGGAAATATATGCTTCTCTAAAAATTCTAATAATCTTTCTTTTGACATACCACCCTTTTCATACATTTCTTTACCAACGCACTTTGAATTATTGATTGCTACTAATAAGGTAAATTTACGGAATACAAATTGATTAGAGGTTTTTATTATACAACGCTTACCTAAATTACATCTGCTATAAGTTGGTTTCAACGCAGAACCTACACTTGTTTCATCTAAGCAAATAATTTTATTGATTGGGAATTTACGAACTTCTGTGAAAAAGTTATTCATTTCAGTTGCTTTGTCTATAGGTTTCTTGTATCTTTCTTTTGGAAAATGCTCATGTCTTGTTCTTGTCTTATTATTATCTCTAATAATCTGCCCTAAATGTTGAGGAGTAATATCAAAAGTTGGGTATTTCTTTTTCATATCAATGACCAATTCATTCATAGTAAATTGTTCATTGTTCTTTAATAATTCTAACGCACTTTTCACTTGTGGTTTTGTAATTTTGTAGGATACAGATTTTCGGTTTATTCTTGTAATATTTTTAGTAGTTTTGTATCTATGTATCCATCTTTGTAATGTAGATTTTTTACAATCAAAAATTTTACAGGTTTTTCTAATATTATCTTTATTTTTAAGGTAATATTTAATAGCAGAAATTTTATAATCTTCACTTTTATGTGTCATTACTATAATAAAAATAGAAAAAACTAACTCAAAATTTGTCCCATTTTAATTCTTCAAGGGTGTAAATATAAAACCCGCAGTACTAGCTCTTTTTCCTGATAAAACTTGACTAATCAAGATACTTGAAGAAATATTGTGTTCTTTTTGTAAATATTCTTTTGCTTCAAATTGATAATTAAATGTTCCAATAAAAGTTCCCTCTTTTTTAAATACATCAAATGGTTTATTTTTACCTTTTCCATCTAGCAATTTTTTTCTTGCTTCTGGATTATCTTGAAAATATTTCTTCTTTATTTCTCTCATTTGTTGTCTTTCTTCTGGATTTTCAAAACGTTTTTTCTGACTTTCGCTAATTTTTTTTCTAAGTTCTGGATTTTCTTCCAAATTCTGTTTCACCGCTTCGCCAATTTTCTGTCTTGCTTCTGGGGTTTCAAAGCGTTTTTTCATTTTTTCACCATGTTCTTTTCCTGCTTCTGGGTTTTCTTCAAAATATTTTTTAAGAGATTCACTCTGTTTTTGTCTTGCTTCTGGGTTTTCAAAACGTTTTTTCATTTTTTCACCATGTTCTTTTCCTGCTTCTGGGTTTTCTTCAAAATATTTTTTCAACGATTCGCTAATTTGTTCTTTATCCTCTTCTGTAAATACATAACCAGTTGTTCCATCTCCACCAGAAGTCATATTATAACCATTTTCATTCATATAATAAGAATTGTATTCTATAATGTATCCAATTTCCTTTTCGCACAATTCTTCTAATGTATCTGATGTATCTATCTCTACGAGTTCAAAATTATCTATCATGTCATATTTTCTTAATGCATTATACAGACATCTATTGTCGCCATTTTTTGCGCAACGTTTATGTTCTTTTCTTCGTTGTTCTAATGAAGTTGTTGTTAGCCCAATATAATGTTTTCCATTGGGAAATTCTATTTTGTAAATGGATCCGCAAGTCATGTTATTAGTTATTATTTAGTTTTTAAATTCATTTTTAACACCTTTTCTCATGTAAAAAACCCATTAATTAAATAGTTTTTTATTAATTCACTAACTTCAAACCAATAATTTTTAAAATCATAAGAAATATATTCAATTATATCGTTTTCTCTTTTTCTTTCATTCCAACAAAAATAAACAATTTTAATATTATTATTAAGTGGATAAATTAAATCATATATTTTTAATAAATATTCAGTAGCATCTATACCATATTCAATTTCATCTAAATGATAATTCAAATAAGAATTTGCTGCGTCAGCGTATAAAAATAATATATTTTCATCTGTTTTTATGTCTCTCAATAATCTTTCTAATCTTATTTTTAATTTATTTTTGTAGTCATTATTGATTGTAAAATGAGTGTTGCCTAATCCACTATTCTCATTCATTTGACATTCTGTAATATTATCAACAGATACATAGTGTTCATTGCCAAGATATCTGTAATATGTGTATCCAGTTGTCATATATTCTAATGCATTTTCAATACCATCATTTATTAGAATATTTAATATATTATATGTTGTTTCACTTGGACACCATAACCAATCAAAAGGATAAGAATATTCACGCAAATTTGCTCTTTTAATTCCTTCGGGGACAGAACATTGCAATCCTAATGGGATAACTTTCATTTATATTTTTTTTAGAAAAAAATATCACAAAAATGCTTATTTTAGAATTTGTTCAAATCCTAAATTTTATAATATAATAATTTTATATATTATGTCATTTTGTGTTTCAAAAATTAATAGCAAATTAATTTTTAAAGATTTAGGTGGATATGAAACGCGAAATCCTTCAACATTTTGGTGTATTCAAAAAGCAGATGAAAAATATAATTGGAATGATTTTAATGAAATTGTAATACACACAGGAGATTATGAAGAAAATAAAAATAATTATACTTATAGCAAAAATGATAGTTACAATAATTTAGTTCCCGATTTTAACTTTCATTCCTGGCCACAAGTGGGTATAGATGACTATGAAAAAACTGTTAAAGAAATAAATAATGCTGGATTAAATAATTATGAAATAAATAAAGTTGGTTGGATAGGAAATAAAAATACAAATAATATGAGAGAAAAATTAATAGAAATCGGCAATAAAAATAAAGAGTTATTTGATATTTTTGAGATGAATTGGATAAATTCGGGGAATATGCGTCTTAATAGTAGTAAATATATATCCACACCGGAATTAGTAGAAAAATATTCCATTTTAATTGACATTGAAGGGGTCGGATATTCTGGAAGACTTAAATTTTTACTTTGGTCGCATAGACCTTTATTACTTGTAGATAGACCACATAAAGAATTTTTCTTTGAATTTTTAAAAGAGTGGGAACATTATATTCCTGTAAAAAGAGACCTATCTGATTTGATTGAAAAAACTAAATGGTGTTTAGATAATTATGATAAAGCATTAATAATTTCTGAAAATGCTTTTAACTTTAGTAAATTATATTTAACTCGCGACGCTTGTTATGATAAATGGAATAGTATAATATGCAATCGTAATTTATAAAACGGGAATTTTAGATGAGAAAATGTGTAAAAGTGTAAAACCAACAAAAATAAATTTATATTTAGAATCGCAATGATTTAAATATAAACACTCATGTATCATTATTGGAAATGCAATTGCTTTCTGTATTGTTCTTGTTATTCCACGCAATAATGACGCACTCGTTACGCACAACCAGGCTTTACATGAAGGTTCCCGACAACGTTTTAAGGAACAAGTATCTTTACGGCGAAGTTCCATACAATTCTCTCATTAAAAACATTGAATCTCATAAGGTAAAGAACCTGTATTTCACTGAGAGAATGGATTCAGTCATCGCGGAAGACACAGAACAACATGCAATTTCCGCGGAGGATTTTACCATAACGAGAATAACCCCATTAGTAACGAATGGGTTGGTTGATTTGTCGGTAAAAAATGACGTGAACACTGTTTTCGCTCAACCGCCCCAACCGAACGTCTATCAACAAATGGCTGGTAATATTTTAAATGGCGCAGAAATGTTTCTTTTCCCAGGTCTGATAATAGCGTCACTAGTTAGTTTTTTCAGAGTAAATCGTCAAATGAGAAACCCTGCGTCATTATTAGGTGGAGGTGATTTCCAAAGCGACTTAGACAATGAGAAGGATAAGATTAATATGCAAACGGCCAACATTTCTCTCAGTAGTTTTGCCGGAAGCCCTGAAATATTCCAAGAATGTGTTGAAGTTGTTTCTTATTTGAAGAATAGCACCATCTACGAAAAGGCCGGCGCAGAAATCCCCAAAGGCATTTTACTAGAAGGTTTGCCTGGAACTGGGAAAACCCTATTAGCCAAGGCAATTGCGAGCGAAGCCGAAGCCAGTTTTATTTCAATTGCTGCGAGCGAGTTTGTGGAGATATTTGTGGGCATGGGCGCGTCAAAAATCCGTAATCTCTTCAACACTGCAAGAGAAAATAAACCGTGTATTATTTTTATTGACGAGATTGACGCGGTTGGCAGGCAACGCGGCGCCGGAGTAAATATGGCCAACGACGAGCGCGAACAGACGTTGAATCAACTTCTGGCCGAGATGGACGGGTTCGCAAATAATGAAGGCATTCTCGTTTTGGCTGCCACAAATCGCCGAGATGTTTTAGACGCAGCGCTTCTTAGACCTGGTCGTTTTGATAGGATTATCAATGTTCCACTTCCAGACATTGAATCGCGTGTGAAAATTTTGAAGGTGCATACTAAGAACAAGATTCTTGCAAATTCAGTTAATTTAAACCTGATCGCCGAGCTTACTAGCGGATTTTCTGGCGCTCAACTCAAGAATCTTATGAATGAGGCTGCCATATTATCCGCGAGAAATGGCGGCATCGTTATTACCGAAAAGTTTGTCTTGGAGGCGTTGGACAAATTATTAGTTGGAATTGTGAAGAAGGTTGACACGCGCGACGAAGACGCCCGCCGCCGCGTCGCCATTCACGAAGCTGGCCACGCATTACTCGCCGCGATATATAATAATTATTTTGACTTAAAGAAAGTCAGCATACAAAGCACGTATAATGGGGCCGGAGGTTACACGGTGTTCAATGAATACAGAAACGTCAGCGAAAGCGGTCTTTACACCAAGGATCTCTTATATAAGAGACTTATAATTGGCATGGGTGGAAAAGCGGCGGAAAATATTTTTTACGGGGATGAGCACGTTTCCGTGGGGGCTGTTCAGGATTTAAAACAGACCAACTCCTTGGCACACCGCATGATTGGAAACTACGGCATGGGGTTGAAATTGGAGACGTTCTACAATGAAGACGTTGATAATGAGAGAAACCCGTTTTTAGGTCGTTCTTTATCCATGGGAGCCAAATATTCCGAAAAAACGAAGGATATCTTTGATAAGGAGGTTTCTCAATTAGTAAGAGGTGCTTACGAAGAAGCGAAAACAATTTTGACAGAAAACAAGGAATTAATGGACGTAATAATTCAAAAATTATTAGAAAATAGTATCCTACTTGGAAATGATGTTAATCAAATTATTAATAATACGCGCATAAAAATTAATTAATGCAAAATTTTTGGGTTGATTTACAGAAAAATTGAAAATCATTTTTCTCTCCACTCTTGGAATCAATGAACCCAAAATTAACAATGAATCAAACAACTGTTGAAGAGGCTATGATATATGCAGAATCTCTAAAAGGAATACCATTTAGGTGGTATGTCAATGGAGAATTGCAAACATTTACTGGAGACAACGCATTTTGGTGTGAGAATTCTCCCCCACCATCTGCGGCAGAAATCATTGAAAAAGATAAATATATTGTTTGTACTGGATTACCGAACTTGCTGCGCAGGGTCTGTGGACTAACTATTCCTGGTCTGGGACCCAGAATACGCGGAAAATATGGTGATGTATATAAAAAATTTCCCGGCGGAACTACTGCATGGTTTGCTTATTTGTATCAAAACAAACGAGCCAAAAAATTTGACATAAATGCTCGCTACCCAAGAGGTACACTTCTAATGGCTCGTTACAAGGCCAAAGATAACGGTGAAAAAGATCAAGGGCATATCGCTGTGGTATATGACGATGTGGAGGAAACAAAAACAATAAAAGATCAATTAATTATTCATTCTACGCCCACAATTGATTACAAAAAACGCGACAGTTGCAAGGATCATGGGAGCGTCAAGATTGAGTCATTCAACATATCAAATGAACTGTTCAAGTGGGACAAGATTAGCTACTACAAGTGGGTATGTTTGCCCGAGGATTGGTTGCTTTTAGATTAACAATTTCAAAACAGATATTTGCGTTATAATTTAACATTTTTTAAAATGTGTATATGCATAATGGAAGACCTTGACTCAATTTTTAATAAATATAACACTGATAAAAATACATATTTCCACAATTATACAAGACAATATAATGCATTATTACACAACTTTAGAGACAAACCAATAAAATATTTAGAAATCGGCGTTTTTAATGGAGGTAGTGTAAAAGCATTTAGAGAAACATTTAAAAATAGCACATGCATTTTAGGATTGGATATTAACAACAATTGTAAAATTTTTGAAGATGTTGAAAATGATATATTTATAGAAATCGGAGATGCTACAGACGCTAATTTTATACAATCAATTACTAAAAAATATGGAACATTTGATGTTATTTTAGATGACGGATCTCATACAAATAAAGATGTAATAAAATCGTTTGAATTGTTATTTCCATTATTGAATGATAATGGATTATATATTGTTGAAGATACTATATGTTACAAATCAAATGATTATATAGTTCAAAATTATGACAATCATTTGCAATATTTCTTTAAATATACTCAATACTTAAATCAATGGCGGTATGATTCAACAGAAGGCGTAAAAGACCACTGTGTAGATCCTTTTAAAATTAAAAAAAAAACAGAGAACGTATTTGAATATTCTATAGATAAAATAGAATATGGTTGTTCTTATGTTGCTATTTATAAAAAAATTAGAACGCATTGGATTAAATAGTATGCGTTTCAAATGTATAAAAGTGTAAAAACAATTTAAACAAAAAAATATCTTATTGTATAATGCACGACCAAGCGAAAGAATTTACTGTCTTTGTCAAACAAATACTTGGTGATTTTTTTATTAATAAACGAGTTTTAGATGTTGGTTCAGGAGATATTAACGGAAACAATCGTTTTTTATTTGAAAATTGTGAATATCATGGTAATGACGTGATTCAAGCAAATAATGTCACAATTGTGTCAAAAACTAAAGATTTGCCTTTTATAGATAACACTTTTGATACCATTATATCTACGGAATGTTTTGAACATGACCCAGAATACAAAGAGTCGCTTATTAAAATTTATAACATGTTAAAACCAGATGGATTATTTTGTTTCACTTGCGCGTCAACTGATAGATTGGAACATGGAACAAGAAGAACATCGCCGTGTTGTTCTTATGGAACAATTGGTAATTTACCTGACATGTCAGATTATTATAAAAATCTTACTGAAATAGATATAAATGAAGGCTTAAATTTAAACGAATTATTTTCAGTCTGGGACACATATTATAACACCGAATCAAAGGATTTATATTTTTTGGGAATAAAAAAAGGTGCGGCCAATTTTAATTCTTTAGAAAAATATGCAAATAGTGGAGTTGTAAACACTTCATCAAATGTCGGCGTTTGAAATGCTAAAGATTAAACCATTCAATACTTGTTGAGTAAAATTATTTGTAACCTTTTCTAATGTTTGTATATGAACTCTGTGGATTTAGATATAAACAATTATAACTTAGAAGACATTCTCTCATTATTCAAAATCCAGGCAAATTTTGATGAACAAGATATGAAAAGAGCGAAACAAATTGTCTTGAAAACTCATCCAGATAAATCAAAACTACCAGCGGAATATTTCCTTTTTTATTCAAAAGCATACAAGATGTTGTATTCAGTTTGGGATTTTAGAAAACGCGGCGACGTAGATAGTAAAAATCCTAAAAATACGGAATATTCAAACTACACCGACGAGGATAAGACTGTTTTGCTTGACCAATTCTTTGAATCTAATGAAAAATTCAAGAAGAGTATCAACTTTAATAGATGGTTCAACGAACAATTTGAGAGAAACAAGTTATCCAATGAATCGGAAGAAAAGGGATACGGAGATTGGCTTAAAAACGACGACCCTGAAGACGATCCCCCGGCAAAAAACGTTTCCATGGCAACAATGAAGCAGGAGTTTGATAGGAAAAAGGAACAAGCTCGTTCTCTCATTGTAAGAGAAGATGTTCAGGAAATATGGTCAAACAATTCCATATCGGCGACTGAATTATCCAATGACGCTCCTGGAACTTACGACTCTGGATTATTTAGCGGTCTTGGGTTTCAGGATTTATATAAAGCTCACACGGAAACGGTTATTCCAGTTACTGAAGAAGATTATGAACAGAAGCAAAAGTTTGGCAGTGTAAATGAGTATATGAGTTATAGAAACAATCAAGACACAAAACCTCTCTCGGAACAACAAGCTCAGCAATATTTAAAACAGAGAAACGACAAAGACGAGGAAAAGGCGATTAGACGGGCTTATGAATTAGCAAAACAAACAGAATTAGCAAAACAGAAAAACCAAGAGTTCTGGAGCGGATTACAATTGTTGAAGAACAAATAAATAGAAGTGCTAATGTGAAATAAAATATATAATAATATTATATATGCCTTTTAAGATTAAAAACTATTTGAATTACATTTACGCCATAATTGTTTTGATGATTGTATGGTTTTTGTATAATAGATATGAAGAGAAACGCGCGAGAGAAGAAAACCCTGAAAACTACGACGCCCTCCAAAAATATTTATTAAACGATGCGTCTTTAGCCGATGAAAAAAAACCTATTTTGTGGATTCCAGTTACTTATGAATACAACGCTAGAAATTGGCTAAGTTTTGGGTCTCGTAGTTCTTTTGAATTGAATCAGCCATATATGTATTTAACGGTTAAAAGCATAATAAATCAATGCGACGAGTCATTTCGCATTTGTTTGATAGACGATGATTCATTCGCGAAATTAATTCCAGGGTTTCACGTAAATATGAAAGCAATAGCTAGCCCAGTTGTAGATTATATGCGTTCTCTCGCGATGGCGAAATTGTTATACATTTACGGCGGCATGGTTGTTCCTCCTTCATTTTTGTGCATGCGCGATCTAATTGAGTTGTATAACATGGGAACGAGCGACGGAAAGATGTTTGTGTGCGAAACCGTGGATAGAAATATTACGTCAACGACTCACGAATTTTACGCGGATACCAGTTTTATGGGAGCCGAAAAGGAGTGCCCAGTTGTTAAAGAACTTATAGATTTTATCCAACGCACGGTTTCATCCGATTACACTACCCAATCTGAATTTTTGGGCGAATTCAATCGCTGGTGCAATTCGCGAGCTCAAAAGGGTCAAATCAAACTTATCCCTGGAAAACTTATTGGAACAAAGACGATGGATGACACCACAATATTAGTTGACAATCTTTTGTCAAATGAATACATAGATTTATATCCTCAGGCTTATGGCATTTATATTCCTGCGAAGGAAATTTTGAATAGAAGACACTATGAGTGGTTTGCGAGATTATCCACCAAACAAGTTCTTGAGTCAAACGTTATTATCTGCAAATACATTTTATTAGCTAGCGCACCCGATTCAAAGAAGGGAACAATTGAGCCCATGGAAAATAAGCCCACAAAATGGATCGGATATTGGCAAGTTCCATCTGGGTTTGGATTGTGGGGGCTTAAACCAAC
>Ga0164295_10002148_pt1 | contig 16354 bp, 19 predicted proteins | sample GEODES006metaG_FD_111798 | JGI IMG/M metagenome (GOLD analysis project Ga0164295, IMG submission 111798) | Oligotrophic lake water microbial communities from Sparkling Lake, Wisconsin, USA - GEODES006 metaG | ecosystem: Environmental > Aquatic > Freshwater > Lake | place: USA: Sparkling Lake... | reverse complement strand
GTTGATGATTTCTATTTAGAGAATAAAACTCCAACGCGCACAACCTGCAGCTAGTTCTTATTTTGTAGCAAGTACCAAATCAACTGCGCGCCTGAGTAGTTCTGACTCAGAAATCTTCTCAGCCTTTGCCTTCTTCTTAATTGCAATCTTTTTAGCTTTAGTTACCCTAAATTGAACTATAGGAGACTCTTCTTTTTTATTTGAGAGCGACGGGCGACCCCTAAACTTTTTGGCGGTCTCTTCTCCCAGTTTTGCTGCGCGTGCCTCAGTTAGCCTTTTTCCTTTGTAAAGAACCTTCTCTTGATCAAGGTTGATATAACCACCCGATGTGTAAATGAGCTTCTTACTCTCCTTCTTTGCCATGGTTCCTTACCCTTCTAGTCGGCATTACATGAATTACTAAAAAGTAATCTCCTAAATCAATTCCTGTGATTTCAAGTTCTCGACCTCTTGAATCAACCCCCACCCAGCTTCGTCTATTAAAGTCTTCAGGATCGACCTGAAAGTCATAAAGGTTCATGACATAGAGAGCGTGAGCTCTACCAATCTTGTGCTTGCGCGCAGATTGGGAGAAGCGCACTATCTTTTTCACTGGCACATGCTTAAAGGGTATTTCTGTAGTACAGAAATGTCAACACACCACAAGTTGAGGTCATGGCTTGAGTCTTTCTCCACTGACAGACACCAAACGGATGGGAAAAGAACGCCTGTGGATAGCAAATGGCCTGGCTAGGAAATGGTCATTTGCACCCCTCGCCATGGTGCAGAATTCCCCCATGCGCTTAGATCATGTTTCTTATGTGACTTCCCACGACCAACTAGCTGACACTGTGCAAAGACTAGGTTCACGCCTAGGCAGCACATTTGTAGATGGTGGTATCCACCCACGCTTTGGTACACGTAACTTCACCGCCTCACTCAAGAACGGTCAATACATAGAAGTTGTATGTCCGCTTGATCACCCAGCAACAGAACAAACACCGTGGGGCAAGGCAGTATCAAAGAAGGCTAACGAAGGGGGCGGTTGGTTCACTTGGGTATTTAGCACAAAAGACATCGCACCAATAGCTACAAAGTTTGGTCGCGCAGCAACAGAAGGTCACCGCACGCGACCAAACGGAACAGATCTTAAGTGGGTGCAAATCGGAGTAAATGAGATTACAGACACAAGAGAGTTCCCATTCTTCATTCAGTGGCTATCCGCTGACCACCCATCACAAGATGGCACACCACTTGCTGAGATTGAAAAGATTGTTATTGCAGATACCGACCAACTAGCTGACTCTTGGTTTAAGGAAGACATCTTGGCCTCCCTGGGTGATGTCACTATTGAGTGGGTAGACCCATCAACCAATGATGACCAATCGGGAATTGTTGCTGTGCACCTGGTTACTCCGGGTGGGGTAGTGGTTCTCGACTAAACCCAATTCATAAACTAATAATGGCGTCAACAATTCGTTTTGCGCCATTTAAGTCTATAAAATTGCGGGATGCAGCCCTTAATTCTTCTTGGAGTTGCTCATCAGTAATTAACCTTTTTATAACGTCTGGTCGCATTTCCCACTCACCGGAAGTCACTCTTTCTCCCATCTGTGCAGCAATTTTTGAATTCCCTAAGGCTTGGTAATAGCTAATTTGGTTCTTGACAGAACAAGCCACGCCCAGGGGTAGTTCACGCGCTACTACTTCAAGACTTGAAGTACTTGCAGTTGTGAAAACGATACTTGCTCTGGATAGTTCTTGGTCCAGCGCCTTTCCAAATGGAAGAACGCTAAAGCGCGGATCTAGATTTTCAATGTATACCTTGTCTGTGGAAAAGAAGATTGCTTGTTCGAAACCTGGGATATCTCGAAGTTCTTGGCCCATAATTCTTGCGAACCCGTAAGTATCCGTACCGCCACCAAACACCACTACCCTATTGTTGTCATTCGGAGCTTTTATGAGATTCTTGGTAATGGTTTTTCGAATAGGGATAAATTCTCGCCCGAAAAGAAATTTCGATCTATCGCCAGTGAACCAGCCACTCTCTAACCCTGGATGGATCACCAAATCAGGACTACGATCAGGAGTATTTTCATCGGATATATCGATTTTTGCCGTCCACTGAAATTCAGTAATAAATCCGTCATCTCTCTTTATTTTATAAGAGTCAAGAATTAGAACATCCCCACTTTGGGTTTTTCTAAAATCTTCAACAGGGGTTACTGGGCAATCAATATCTGCATAACGCTCTTCAAGCCATTTAACCCCACCCAAAGAACCCACCACAAGGCATTTAATTCCTCGAAAAATTGCCTCTTCTGCAATTGCTGAACACCGCATCGCATGGCCTGACCCAAGTTCAGGAGAGGCATCGGTTCGAAACACAAGTCTCACAAGGTGTAAGAGTATGCTCTTCCATGCACCGCCTGTATCTAATAGATAGGTATTTAAGCAATATGTCATTACTAGATGGATCTTCAGTCTTAATTACTGGCGGGACTGGGTCCCTTGGCAAGGCTCTTGTTCGTCATTTGCTTGCGAATGAAAAAGTTCGACGAATTGCGATTTTTTCTCGTGATGAGCTGAAACAGCTCCACATGAGAACTGAGTTTGATGACGACCCTCGACTTAGATGGTTCCTAGGAGATGTTCGAGATATTGAACGTTTAAAGCGAGCTTTCCACAATGTTGATTACGTATTCCATGCCGCCGCACTCAAACAGGTGGATACAGGCGAATACAACCCTATGGAATTTATCAAGACCAACGTTCTTGGAAGTCAAAATGTGATTGATGCATCTATCGAAGCTGGTGTAAAGCGCGTAGTTGCGCTCTCAACTGATAAAGCTTCCTCTCCAATCAATCTGTACGGGGCAACTAAACTTACGGCGGATAAACTATTTATTGCGGCAAATAATTATAGCTACACGTATGGTACGACCTTTAGTGTTGTTAGATACGGCAATGTTATGGGCAGCAGAGGATCTGTTATCCCATTTTTTAAGCAGCTAGCTGATGAAGGTAAACCACTCCCTATTACTGATTTAAGAATGACTAGGTTTTGGATTGGTATCGAACAAGCAGTGCATTTTGTCGTGGATTCACTTGAAATGATGACAGGTGGAGAACTCTATGTTCCGCGAATTCCAAGCATGAAAATTATTGATTTAGCAAAAGCAGTTGCACCCGGTGCCAAGATTGTAGAAGTAGGTATGCGACCTGGCGAGAAGTTACACGAAGAAATGATTTCAGCAGATGATAGCCGTAGAACGGTAATCATGGATAATCGTTTTATCGTGACTCCCGTAGTTGCAGAGTGGGGTTACAAAGCTCCGACTGGGAAAACCATGGAAGAGGGACATGCGTACCGCTCCGATACAAATGAAATTTGGATGACCCAAGAAGACATTAAGAACTTTATTGCGAAGAATCATTAAATGATCCCATACGGACGCCAATCAATTAATGACTCAGATATTGCAGCAGTTGTTGAGGCGCTTAAAAGCGATTGGCTAACAACAGGTCCCCTAGTTGAAAAATTTGAAGACGCAATTGAAAAAGTAGTTGGCGCCCCAGCAGTAACTGTGACGTCAGGAACGGCAGCACTTCATTGTGCCTATGCTGCAATTGGGATTGAACCAGGAGATGAGGTCATTACCCCCCCAATTACATTCATTGCTACCCAGGCAACGGCAGCACTTATGGGAGCCAAAATAGTTTTTGCGGATGTCCAATCTGATACTGCAAATATTGACCCAAGTGCAGTAGAAGCCGCAATTACGAAGAGAACAAAGGCAATCGTCGCAGTGGATTATGCAGGTCACCCGGCAGACTTAGATGAATTGAAGGTGATTGCCGAAAAGCACGGGATCTATTTAATTGAGGATTCCGCTCACAGCATTGGTTCTACATATAAGAACCGCCCAGTTGGTTCAATAGCGGATATCACTACTTTTTCTTTTTTCCCCACAAAGAATTTGACTACTACCGAAGGTGGTGCGGTGTGCTCACCTAATCCTGAATTACTGGAGCGGGCCCGTAAGTTTTCAAGACAAGGCTTAATTAGAAACCCAAAACAGTTCAAAATTCAAAATGAAGGCCCATGGCATCAAGAAGTTCAGGAATTCGGTCTCAATTATAGACTTCCCGATGTGTTAAGCGCTCTCGGAATTTCGCAGATATCTCGGATCTCTGAGTTTAAAGCGCGAAGGCGAGCAATATATAAGCAGTACTTGCAAAACCTTAAAGAGTTAGAGTGGTTAACCGTTCCCATCGAAAGGGACTATGTAGATTCAAATTGGCACTTATTCCCGGTTCGGGTGAGTCCTGAAATTAGAGAACCCTTATTCAATCATTTAAGAAAAAATAGCATCGGCGTTCAAGTCAATTACTTACCGGCATATCGACACCCGGTTTTTGAAAAATTAAGAATTAAACATAACAAATTTACCAACAGTGAAAAATTCTATAAATCTGAAATATCACTCCCTATGTACGTCGGTCTACAAGATTCACAGATCGCAAAAATAGCAGAGGTCTTACACGCCTTCAGATAAATATTTAAATGTGGAAAATTGCCCATCTTTTGAAATAAATTTGAATCCAGATTTCTCAAAAAGATTAATTGAAATGAAATTATCTATATGAATGTTAGCAAAAATCGAGAATGTTTCGTACTCCTGCCGAATTCTCTGAACTGCTAGACGGAGAGCTTCACCAGCAACACCCGAACCTCGATATTCAGGTGCAACTAGAATGCTAACGGACAAAGCTTTCGAAGATACTTTCGAGAGATCAAACCGCACGTAACCAGCACAGTTCTCATTTGATATTATTATCCAGAGAGGCTCGGTTCGAGAATCTGATAATTTTTGCCGTAACCAAATTTTGTGACCGTTGGGGTCAATTTCATCAGAGTTGCGCGAAAACCGGCGCACGCCCTCAGAGTTGCGCCAAGCTAATAGCATGGCTGCATCTTCCAAAACACAATCCCGCAGACTCAAATTCATATATCAGAAGTATACTTGTTAGGTGAATCAGACTTCGGGAATTCTTTATATAGCTGAAGTATCTGCTAATCATTTAGGTTCTTTGGAGCGAGCTAAAGAAATCGTTAAGAGCGCCGCTGCCGCTGGAGCCACCGCCGTAAAATTTCAAACTTACACGGCAGCCACAATGACACTCGATCTTGAAGATTTCTCAGTTAAAGATGACCACCCATTGTGGGGAGGAAGGAGGCTTTATGACCTTTATCAAGAGGCTCATACTCCTTGGAGTTGGCATGAAGAGCTTTTCGATTTAGCCAGAAGTCTAGGTGTTGTCCCTTTTAGTTCACCTTTCGACGTCTCCGCTGTTGAATTCCTAGAATCTTTGGATGCTCCAATGTACAAAATAGCATCATTAGAAACTGGCGACCACCGACTTATTCGTGCGGCTGCAGAAACCGGCAAACCATTAATAATTTCAACTGGAGCGACTGAATGGGATGAAATAAGCGAACTTGTGGACGTAGTGCGCCATGCAGGAAATAATGATTTGACTCTACTAGTTTGTACAAGTTCTTACCCTGCAGATCCTAGAGAAAGCCATATAAACCGGATGGAATCTTTGCGTCAAGAATTCGGTTGCAAAGTCGGACTATCCGATCACACACTTGGGATTGGTGTGAGCGTCGCGGCGATAGCACTAGGAGCGACAGCAATTGAAAAGCATTTAACCCTTAAGCGAACCGATGGTGGTGCAGACGGAGCTTTCTCAATGGAGCCAGACGAGTTTGCAAACTTAGTACGTGAAGGCAACTTTGCGAGAGATTCGAGAGGAAATTCGGAGTGGTCAATGCAGCCATCCGAGCAAGAATCACGTCGGCTGCGACGTAGCCTCTATGTGGTCGAAGATGTATCCGCCGGCGACTTAGTGTCATACGAAAATGTCAGAGCAATCCGTCCGGGTGGAGGATGCGCACCTAAACTACTTGAAGAGTTTATAGGTAAACGTTTTTCTGGTGATGCCCAAAAAGGAACCCCGATGAGTTCAGGGCTAGTAGAGTAAATAAGTAAATGAATTTTATTCTGGGCACAGCAACCTTCGGAACGAAATATGGAATTGCCAACCAATCCAAAAATTTGAGTGACCTCGAGGCAGTGGGCATTCTTGAAGAAGCAAAGCGCCTAAACATTGGGTTTCTAGATACTGCTCCTGCCTACGGAGATGCGGAAAGCATAGTTGGCAATTTTCATCGCTCAAACAATACTTTCGAGGTTATATCTAAAATCTCGGAAGTTCATGATTTTTCCTCAAGTAGATTACTAAACCAAATTAGAGAATCCGCGACAACTCTCAGGCTACCAAAGTTTTCTGCAGTCCTTTTTCATAAACCTGAAGTTCTTACCAAATATCCGAAAGAAGAAATAAATAGGACTATTGAGAGAATCCTAGGCTCGGGGTTAGTTGAATCATTGGGCGCCTCGGTTTATGAAGAAGAAGAAATTCGATTCATCTCAAAGAACTTCCCTGGGATAACACTTTTTCAAGTGCCTGAAAACATAATGGATCGTCGACTTCTCAAGTCTAGTTTGTTGATGAGATTGGCTGACCAAGGAACTAAGTTCCACGTCCGTTCGATATTTCTGCAAGGATTATTACTTATGGAAATGGAAGATATTCCAACCGCCCTATCCGAGGCAAAACATGGACTCGCGGAACTCCACAAATTCAGTAAATTGAGCAGAGTAAGTATTTTTGACATGTGTCTCAATTACAGTTCAAGAATTGAATGGGCGTCGGGAATAGTAGTTGGTGTAAATAGTCAGAAACAGTTGCAAGACATTATGCACTACAAAGAATATGTTTTGGATTTGGAATCACTCCCGAGCCCATTCCCAAAACCATTAACTGACCCCAGACAGTGGGTGCTCAGTTGAGCGCGATTGCGATACTGCAAGCGCGTATGTCATCTTCGAGATTACCCGGCAAAGTCATGTTGCAGATTAATGATAAGCCGATGATTTATTGGCAAATTCGGCGAATTCTACAGACGCCCGAGATACACAAAGTGATTGTCGCTACTTCTACTGACCCATCAGATGACATTCTTGCAAAATTCCTAGAAACTGAAAATGTCGAATTTTTTCGAGGAGAACTAGATGACGTTCATAGCCGCTTCTTAGCAATTATTAATCGAAACCCAAGTATCGAAACGTTTTTGAGGTTGACTGGGGATTGCCCGCTCACGATGCCCCAACTTCTTTCAACCATGCTTCATGAATTTGGTGATGAGGAATATGACTACTATTCAAATGCGGTAAGTCCAACCTACCCAGACGGGTTAGATGTAGAGATATTCACTCGTGATTCGTTCCTCGCGATGTCGGATACCACCCTGTCAACCGTTGAGAAAGAACATGTAACTTTAAAATATCGGGATCTAAAAACCAACTTTAAAATAGGAGAAAAGACGCATACTGAAGATTTGTCTGATATGCGATGGACGGTTGACTATGAAGAGGATTTCAATTTTGTGCGACAGATTTTCGAGTATTTTAAAGGAGATGAACTAAAATTTTCATTGACTGATGTACTCTATCTTTTGATACATGAACCTAAAATGAATACCCAACTGCCAGGCAGCCTGAGAAACATTGAATTGCTAAATAACGGGGAGGATGCGTAATGAGTCGCTATAGACTTTCCGAATTGCACCTCAAGAGAGCAGAGTTAACCATTCCGTTAGGATCGCAAACTTTTAGCAAATCACGAACCCAGTATCCCGTCGGCATATCACCGCTTTACGCAAAAAAAGCAAAAGGCGCATTTATCTGGGACGTAGATGGAAACAAATACATTGATTACGTGAGCGGGCTCGCTTGTATAACTCTTGGGTACGGAGATAAAGGTGTAGAACGCGCCATCAAGCGCCAACTTTCTAAAGGAATTTCTTTGACGCTCCCTGGCAAACTTGAAGCAGAGGTAGCTGAAAAGCTTGTTGAAATGATTCCTTCAGCGGAGATGGTTCGATTCGGGAAGAATGGTTCAGACGCGACGAGTGCTGCGATTCGGCTAGCTCGCGCATTTAGCGGGAAAGATCACGTTTTAGTGTGCGGTTACCATGGATGGCAAGATTGGTTTATCGCTTCGACTTCAAGAAATAAAGGTATACCAACTGTAGTCGGAGAATTAACCCACAAATTCACCTACAACGATATTGAATCATTTAAGGATTTAGTCTCCAGGTTTGAAGGTAAAATCGCAGCCGTAATGCTAGAACCCATGAATATTCAGTGGCCAAATAAAAATTTTCTTCAGCAAATCAAGGCAATCTGCGATCAATATAACATTATTCTTATTTTCGATGAAACGATAACAGGCTTTCGTTTTGCGAACGGCGGCGCCCAAGAATTTTTTGGGGTTACCCCAGATCTCTCTACGTTTGGTAAAGGCATGGCGAACGGAATGCCGATATCTGCAGTCGTTGGGAGAGCCGAAATAATGCTGGAGATGGAAGAGATTTTCTTCTCAGGGACTTTCGGTGGAGAACTCCTTTCGCTAGCCGCAGCAAATGAAGTGCTAGAACGTCTGCGCTCAAGGGACATTCCGGGCATACTCGGAAAAACAGGGGATTCACTCTCAAACCAACTTCAGATCGTAATCCAAGAATTTAATCTCGAAAAGATTTTAAGCATTTCTGGGCATCCGACCTGGAAGTTCTTGAACTGGCAGAAGACAGATACTTACTCTGCCGAAGAAATCAAAACTTACTTTGCACAACTTATGTATGAAAATGGAATTCTAATATTGAATACTCATAATGTAACTTTGGCTCACACGGATTCAGTTATAGAGGAGACTCTGCGTGTTTATAGATTGGTTTTAAGGCAACTTTCAGGGTCTATTGAATCTGGCTCTCTCAGAGATAATTTGCGTGTAGACCCTCTGATACCACTTTTTATGGTCAGGTAGGTGTAATAATTAACCGACTCTCGATAACATTTAATGGAGCGCCAATTGAGTAACGTTCGTTCAGACATTCAAAGAGTTCTCAAGCGTTTGGATCGCTCACTTTCTGGGCCAATCGTCGAATTTTCAGAGCAATTCCTATACGGCCATCGTGAAATACTTGTTGCATATTCTGGACTTGATGCGAAGGCTTTGATTAAAGGTTCAGTCGAACATGGTTGGGCCCTTGATTCTGGGCGAGGAATCAAGAAATTATTAGGTGGGAGATTTTTGTACTTGAGCTGGTCTAGTGCTCGAGTGGCCCGCGCGGCAATATCAGAAGATACGACTGTGGCAATTGGAGCACCTTTCATTTATGCACACGGCCTTGTGGCAAATCAAATAAATGCATTTAAGGAATCTAATGTGAACGATGAAAATCAAATTCTATTTTTTCCCGTTCACGGAAATGAATTCAGTCAACAAAACCCACAAAGTCAAATCGCGTTATTTAGAGAAAAGTACAACCCAAAGAAGGCAACTGTGTGCTTGTATTGGGTTGAATATATTAACCCAATCATTTACGGTCTTTACAAAGAAGCCGGATTTAAGATTGTGTGCGCTGGTTTTAGCGGTCAAATGGAACACACTGGGCTAGGTTACAGCGCAAGACGTCTGGCTGGATCTCCAATCGGGGGCCGGCCAAACTTCATTTTGCAGACAATTGCGATGATGACCACACATGACAAAATAGTCTTTGGAGGTTTAGGCTCGGCTCTCTTCTATGCTGCGTACTTAAATAAGGATATTGAAATGCTTCACAAATACTTAACCACCACTTTCTTAGATATGGATTCTGAATTCGGTACATCTTTTGAAGCCAACCCTTTAGAAGTCAGATATGTGGAATACGTGGCGGAATATATGGGGTGTGACTTTAGTGAAGTTGACTACTGTTGTGATAAGTTTCGGACATTGGCAAGACTAGAGCTTGGCGAAAATGACATGATGAGCCAAAGCGACTTGAATACCCTTCTAAGTAAGCATGTCGACTACAGTGCAAACCCACAGTCACTTGGAGTTTTCAATGAATCGGTAGAAAACTTCACGAATCTTCTGAATACTTTTCAAGTCATAGAATGACAACAGTTCATATCACGGGAGCAACCGGATTCCTTGGAACCAATCTTTGTAACTTCTTTCTCCAAAGTGGGTATGAAGTTAATGCAATCTCACGCACAGGGAGTGAACACCATTTAACTGAGTTTAAGAATCCGAATTTTAGAATAACAACATATGAATCAAGTCAAATGCATGCTTCAGAGTTTGATATCTCCCCTGGCGATACGTTGATACATGCTGCTAGTTCTAACCTCCCTCGCCATATGGTAAATCAGAAAGAAATGCTAGATGTAAACGTTGGTTTTGGGATTCGACTGATGTCACTTGCGGCAACAATAGGAGTAAAATTTTTAAATATAGGAACTAATTGGCAGCATTATAAAAATGAAACCTATAACCCAGTCTCTTTTTATGCTGCGAGTAAAGAAGCGCATGAAGTATTCCAAAAATACTTTGCGCAAGTTGAAGGATTAAGTGCCAAAACTTTAGAACTTTGTGATACCTATGGACCATCGGATCCACGTGATAAATTGATTCCACTTCTCATGAACGTGGAAGTAGATTCAACACCAATTAATTTGACTGACGGAAACCAGATGATTGATCTCGTCCACATTGATGATGTTGTGCAAGCCATTTACTCGATCATCCTTGGCTGGGAAAACGGAATTAACTCGGACAGAATGTCTCTATCGAGCTCACGCTTAATTTCCATTCGGGAATTGGTCTACCAGTGCGAGAAGGTGAAAGGTTTCAAATTTCCTATCAAATGGGGGTCAATTGCCCCCCAAAATTCTCGCCAGATGCACGAATCTTGGGCTCATTTCCCCATTCCAACGGGTTGGAAACCCACGGTCTTGTTGGAAGAAGGATTGAATGAAATCGCCAATTAATGGAGTATGGGATGGGTACATATTTAATCTAGGAGGCCATTAGTTATGAGTGAATCTAGTTTCAAACTCACAATAGCGATTCCGGTTTATAATGAAATTAAACACATTAGTAAAACTCTTGAAGCTGTCAAAAGTGAAATCCAAACCTGTGAGACTCGAATTGAGTTGCTGATTTCTGATAATGCTAGTGAAGACGGCTCAATAGAACTACTCGAAAAGTGCGTGAGTGAAATGTCTCATCTTACAAATCTTGAAGTTAAACTCCTAAAAAATAGAACAAATATGGGATTTAACATGAACTGTGACAATCTCATTGCAGAAACTAAGGGTGAATATTTCTGGATTCTAGGTGCGCAAGAAATTTTGCTTCCTGGATCGCTGAGTCAGGTTCTTAAAATACTCTCGACATACCCGAGACAGTTGGTCGTGAACGCCGAAGTATGGGATGAAGCAACAGATTCGTTGGCAAATCCCTATATTTATGGCGCAAGAGAAGATGCAAAGTATGAATCAGCTGAAGAATTCTTCATAGCGATAGGAGGCCCATGTCGCTCAATCTCTTTGAACATCGTACGGACAGATGCAATTAAGGAAACTTTGCAAATCCCCACAATTTCTCACTACTGGGGGATGTTCGAGCGACATGCACATGCTTGTTTTATACCCAACAAGAATCAAGATTTTCTCTTTGTTGGCAAACCATTAGTCCGGATTTTGATTGAAGAATCTGGGTGGCAAGCAACAGGGGTAGATGATTTTGGGACCGGGGTTCTCAAGAATGCCTTTCCAGGATTTTACGCAGATCTAGAAATGGCACAAATTGCCTTAATATTTAATTCATATGGAAAAGAAATCAAGAATGCGATTGGTGTATGGCGTGACCCGTTCGGCGTTGTAAGAACTATTTCTACTGCAAAATGTAGTGGTCTGAAAGTTAATTGGAAACTCCTCATCAAATTGACTGGTACGTACCAAGGAACATACTGGTTTTGGGTTCTTGGATTACCACTTCTATTAACCCCAAGTAAAATTTTAAATAGAACAATATTAGAAAAACTTAGAATGGCTACACATCTATTACGTAGAATCTTTCGGAAACCTGCCAAATAAATATTTCAATATTTCTAAAATTATGATTGTTGTGACATTGGTAAAATATTAATCTGCTGTATTCTGGCCGAGAGAGGTATATCTATTGCAAAATGCACTGCCTCAGCTACATCTTGCGGTGATAATGAACCAGCCTCGGCTACGGAATCAAAATCTCTCCCAAACCCCTCCGCAAAATTAGTAAGGGTTGTTCCGGGGGCCACGATGGTTACGCGTAAACCTTTTGAGCGAAACTCTCGATCGATGGCGCCTGCAAAGCCATTCTGAGCATGTTTCGACGCCGCATAAACTGCTTCATTTGCGCCACCGCGTGAACCTGCGGTGGATGATACGAAGACGAGATTACTAACTTCATTTTGAAGTAAAATAGGGAGGGCTGCCTGTGTCAAGAAAATCGAACCAAGTATATTTGTATCAACAATTTCCCTAACTCGTTTTTCGGAAACGTCCGTAATCGATCCGAAGTAGCCAATCCCAGCGTTGATAATTGCGGTTTGAAGCCCTCCAAACTTGTTCACTGTATTCTTCACAAATTGTTGTGCGAGTTCAAAACTAGCAATGTCACCAATCGTTAACGATACACGCGATGGATCAAGTCCCTTCACAGATTCATTCAGCTTGATTTCTGAGCGACCGTTTAAGCCTAAGTCAAATCCAGCAACTCCCAACCTTTGTGCTATGGATTGCCCAATTCCGGAAGAAGCCCCAGAGATTAGGGCCACTTTCCTACCAGCTCTTTCCACCGGACAAGACTATCGCGTGTCCCGTATTCAAGGTTGAAAATCTCCGACAATCGTAATGAATAAATGCAATGAGCTACGGGATTGATTAAACAGGCTATCCTCCGAGAGTGGATATCGACATAATTGTTGGTAGCGAAGGCTCCCTAGGTAAAGAGATAGTGGCGGCGCTACTGCTCAATCCGGAAACAATTGTCATTGGTTTTGACCTTCATCCCACGGCCAAAATAATTAATAATAATTATTATTACCTAAGCGGGTCAGTAAATTCAGAATTAGACGTAGAACAACTACGCAGACTAATTGCAAGGGTCCAACTAGATTCTGGGGAACTAAAGAATCTTAGAAGCATAGTGAATTGCTTTGCAATGCAAGACTTCAAGTTCAGCGTAGAAGAATTACCAAAAAATTTTCCAGAATCAGAATGGGTACTTTGGGGATGGAGGAATTACCCCGCCAGTGATTTTGTAGATCAATTTGAAACAAATGTTACTGGGATTCATCGTATTTTAACTCAGCTGTATGAGTGTTATTCGGAATCGGACAATTGCTCAATTATAAATTTCTGCTCCCAATATGCCCACAAAGTTCCAAACCAGGATTTGTTTAAGAATTTAGGGAAGTTCATTTTCAAACCTCCAGGTTATTCGGTATCAAAGGCTGCAATCGAAAACTATACGAAATATTTGGCAACTGTTTTCCAAGGCAAAGGAATTAGAGTTAATTCTATTGCACCAGGAAGTGTAGATTTAGGACAGAGTGAAGAGTTTAGACAGAAGTATTCCAAATCAACTATTTCAGGGCGAATGATGCATTCGGATGAGGTTGTGAAGTGTGTTGAATTTCTTATAAGTCCCTCCTCTTCATACATGAACGGATCCTGCCTAGTTGCTGATGGGGGATGGAGTATCAAATGAGGGCTGAAATTCAAAAAATTGGACCAGGCACTAAAGTGTGGGTGTATGGAAACGGGGGATTTGCCAAAGAGCTCACTACTCTATTGAAAAACCAAGGTATTCAAGTAGTGGGTTTTATTTCAAACAAGCGATTCCACTTGGATTCTATCGAAGGAGACAGAGCGCTCTACGATGCAAATAGATTTGCTGTTTTCATAGGGGTTTTTAACCACAAGAATGATCCATTGGAAATATTTGAGTTCTTAAAAGAAATTGGTTGTCCTAGAATTATTTCTCCTGCAGAGACATGCCTGATGTTTCCCGGTACAAATTTTAGAAAATACTACTTAGATTCTGATTATACGAATTCTAACTCACATAATGAAATCATCGAAATATCAAGAAACCTAAGTGACGATTTCTCGCGTGAAATCCTTAATGGGTTTATCGAGTATCGACAAACAGGAGACCTCAAAAAACTAATGGGCTCTGCTGGTGTTGAGCTCCAGTACTTAGGTAAGACTTTACCTTCGCCATTTAGAGAAAGATGGTTGGAGGTTAATTTTCGTTGGCTAGATATTGGTTCATTTGACGGCGACACTTTAAGGGCCATTCACGCCACGGGTCGGTCTTCATATGAAGATAACTTTATCTGCGTAGAGCCGGACATGATTAATTTTAAGGCACTTAGCGAGTGCGTTCCAAGATTAGGATTCGTGGCGAATCTCCTGAATGTGGCAATTGGCTCGAGAGCAGGAGAGATAGGTTTTCTACATGAAGGTACATTATCTGCTCATAAAAACGATGTGGCAGTAGAAAGCGATCAAGTAAAAATGGTGCAAGTAATAACAATTGATGAAATCACCAAGCATTTTACTCCGACACATATTAAAATGGATATTGAAGGCGCGGAGATGGGAGCGCTCATAGGAGGCCAAAACACACTTGTTAACTGCCGCCCCAATTTAGCAATCTCTTTGTATCACTTGCCAGAAGATCTAACTAGAATTCCTCTCTATTTAATGAATTTACTACCTGACTACTCATGGTTTATTAGATGCTATGGCGCTCATGGGTATGACACTATTCTCTACGGCTTACCAAAGTTAAATTAAAAATCTTGTTTTATACGAGCAAGCACACCGATTATATTGCTGAATCGGATACTTGACGAATCAAGCAAGGAGTCGACTGCGGAGTAGTCGACAATCTCCAATACATCAAAACCACTTTTTTCAATAAGTTGCGTCAGTCCTGCTTCTGAGAAAAATTGAACATGTTCGGCAATTCGAAGAGGCCAACCCTTACCGCTTTTGGACATACTCCAATTGTCGTATTTTCTCCAAAGTATCGGGAAAAAACTCATCACCGCCGCTAGTGCAAATTTCACCGGCATAGACGGTCTTGTAGGCACCCCGCCGGGTACTTCAAAGTAAAATAATGAATTACTTGAGGTAAGCCGCTTTTGGAGCATTTCAAATCGAATATCTTGCAAGAATTCTCTGGGTGAATTCAGATGCTCCAGAATCCCGCAAGCCATTGTCAGATCAATTGCATTCACCCCAACCAATTCAGACCAGGAGGCAACGGCAATAACACCTTGGTTTGGTTCAACACCAGAGATGTCAAGAACGAATTTTTTGTCCAAATTTTCCCACTCAGGGATGAGGCCTCCATGACCTCCCCCGATATCAAGAATTGCCTTAGCCGAAATATGGAATTTTGGGTCAGTTTGCGAGATTAAAGATTCCATCTTGTTTTTGCGCAAACTTAGGTGAGAGGAACCTCCGTCGATAGAATCGTTAAACTTTTGTGAGTAGGAAGATTCCCATCTTGTTCGAATCCGAAGATACTTTTCACCTCGATAATTGTCGTACAGGTTTCGAAGTTCTACATCACTGTAGTAAATGTCCGAATACCCTCCTTCACATTTTTTACAAATAGAATATTTAGTAAATCTTTGGTTGACTCCAGCAAGTTCTCTTACCCAAGGCGCCACCAAACCCATCCTTGATTGGACAGTTTCATCGTGATCGCAGGCGGGACAAGTTTTACGTTTCTGGACCATAACTACACCTCAGGGGAAAGCATATCCATAGGTGGCGTGACCATCACACCTTGGCTATTTGGCTTAGAAACTAGCCGTGGCAAAGCTTCTTCTTTTTGGGAAACCTTAACCACAAGCAATGATGACACATCTTGGCTGACCAGCCAAGCTAAGGATTCTAATAATTCATTTGAATGGCTCACTTGTCTTGATTCAATACCCAATGCATTTGAGACAATTTTAATGTCGGGCAGATTTAATGACGTGGTGACACTATTACCGTGTGATTCTTGCCCTAATCTGCCCTGTGATAGAGATATTGATTTGTAACCAGAAGAATCCATAATAATTATCTTAAAATTTGTATCCATCGCACTCATTGTTACCAAATCCTGAAGATTCATTGCAAAAGATCCGTCTGATTCAATACAAAGTAATTCTTTTGGATTTTTCTTAACCGCAACCCCAATCGCAGCCGATAGTGCAAAACCCATACTCCCTATGCCGCAACTATTTATCACTCGCTGACCATTCTGTACTCTCCAAGATTGGAGCAACATCTCCATGCAAGTACCTGAACTTCCGGTAACAATTGTGCTCTCCGCAAAAAGTTTGGATGTATTTAGTAAAAGC
>Ga0164295_10002144_pt1 | contig 16381 bp, 11 predicted proteins | sample GEODES006metaG_FD_111798 | JGI IMG/M metagenome (GOLD analysis project Ga0164295, IMG submission 111798) | Oligotrophic lake water microbial communities from Sparkling Lake, Wisconsin, USA - GEODES006 metaG | ecosystem: Environmental > Aquatic > Freshwater > Lake | place: USA: Sparkling Lake... | reverse complement strand
TTCGAGTTTGTAGTTCGAGCTTCAGCTCGCTCAGGGAAAGGACCGGCGGACGAGCTGAAGCTCGAACTACGAACTCAGAAAGCGCTGCATGGTTTACAAGCGGCGCGCCTTCCGATACAACCCAGGCATGAGCGAATCCTATGCACCGCCCCCGCCGAAGAAGGGGATGAATTGTGGGATGTGGATTGTGGTGTGGGTTCTTGTAGCGATTGGTATTGGCCTTTACTTGCCAGCGTTCAATGGAGTTTCAAAGCGCTCTAGAATGCTCAGTGCTTCCAACAATGCCCGCCAGATCATGTTCGCTCTCAAGTCGTATGCGGGTGATCACAATGGACGTTACCCGGACGCCGGCCCACCTCACCCAGAGACATCCAACGATGCCTTTCGATTGCTGATCAAAGCAGGACTCTTTGAAGATGAGCGGGTGTTCAGCGCCGAGGCTTCCCCATTCCTGAGTGACAACGACATTGGCGAACCACCAGCATTCAACAAAGCTCTGGAGTCTGGTGAGAACCACTGGTGTATAGCGAAGGGACTTACCGATGAAAGCGGTGGCAATCGCGCTTTCGTCTTCGAGAACCCAGTCGATGACAAAGCTTGGCCACCCGTCTGGGATGCCGACGCCATGGGCAGGCCAACGCCCGGCCGTGCCTGGAAGGGCGGCAAGATCCTCATCGGCCGCAACGACGGCAGCGTGAATCCCGAAAAGCTCATCAGCACCCAAGGCCCCCGCGTTCCGCTCACCGATGAAGTCAATGCCGTGATCTTCCCACCCGGCGGCAGCTTCTTGCCGGTGGCGAAGTGAGGGTAGGGCGCTGTGTCCCACAGCGCCGTCGTGGCGGGCCGAGAGGCTTCGTTGATGCGTATTCTCCACGCAAAGTCCTCTGCCCCTACGCGGCGGGCTAGGGACAGCCCGCCCTACCCTGTGCACGGCGGGGCCTAGCCCTTCAGCGTCATCAGATACCCGAGCAAGTCGCGCACCTGCTCCTCGTTCAGCGCGTCGAGCAATCCCTCGGGCATGAGGGAACGGCGGATGTATTGGGTGCGGCGCACGTCCTTCTTCGCCAAGCGACGATCCGGCACGCCGGGCTGGCGGATGACGAAGGCGTCCTTGTCCTCGCTGACGTAGAAGGCATCGACGAGGTCGCCATTGACCAGCTCGCAGCGGAAGATGCGGTAGCCGGGCTCCATGGCGGCGTTGGGCGTCAGGATGTTGCGCAGCAAGGCCTCCAGCCCCATCGCGCCTGCGCCGCTGAGGTTCGGGCCGATCTGGCCGCCGGTGCTGCCGATCTGATGGCAGGCCAGGCACAAGGCGCTGAGCATCTTGCCGTTCTCCAGGTTCGGCTTCTGCTGGGCGAGGGTGGTGAACTTGGCAAAATTGGTGTCCAGCGCGCGGGCCTGCTCCTCGGTCAGCAGCGGCGGGGTGTCGATGGTCTTGGCGAGGCGCGCGCCTGGGCCGAATTTCTCGCCCGCCTTGAGATAGGTCTGATGGGACTCGTGGGTCGCGTAGGACCGATCAAACCCATTGCGAATCTCCGCCGCGCTGCGCGCGACCTTCCAGACGCGGAACTCGGTCATCGCCCCTTGCGTGCCTTTGCCGGGGCCGCTCCAGCCGATGCTGCAGTTCTCCCACTTGGCGGTGGCAGGCTTAGTGCCGGTGGCGTCGAGTTCGCCGTTTTGGTAAATGCGGATGATGCCCTGGGCGTCGCGCGTGACGGCGAGGTGCGTCCAGAGATCGGACGTGATCGGCTTGGTGGCCACGCAGACATCGTGCAGCTCGCGCCCGGCGAAGACACGGAACTTGCCGCCAAAGAAATTCATATCCACGCCGCCCTTCACGCCGAGCAGGCCGTCCTCATTGCTGATGCCAGGCGCGAGCCGCACCCAGGCCTCGACCGTGAAAGGACCGTCGAGCGTGATCTTGGAATCGACCCACGCGGTGTCCTGGCCGTCGAGCAGCAAGACCTCGCGGAAGATGCCGCCGAGCTGCTGCTGGAGTTTTTCCAGGGCTGGATCGCCGCTGAGCACGGTGGCGAGGCGCTCGACCGTGGGGCCGTCGAGATCGGCCTGGGGCAAGGTCTTGTCGAGCAAGGCGGTGACGAGAGTCTTCGCGCCCGCCTTGGTGCTGGCGACGGTGCTCAGCGCGGCCTTGCGCTGCGCGGCGGGCAAGCCGGGGTAAAGCGCGAGCAGTCGCGTGGCGGCATCCGGCGCGCGGGAGGCGGCGAGGGCTTCCAGCGCAGCGGCGCGCGTGGCAGCATCGGGATCGGACTTCGCCAGCGTGGCGAAAAGCTCGGCTTCGGTGCTGCGCAGGTCGCGCAGGGTCAGAAGTAAGGAGCGACGGCGTCCCGCCGTCGAGTCTTTTTGTGACGGCGAGAAGCCGTCACTCCTTGCCAAAGCCACCAGCTCGGGTTCAAGCGCGGTCAGCTGAAACCCGCCGATCAGTTGCAAGGCCTGGTCCTGCGCGGCACCACCGAGCATCGCCTTCGCCGCATCCGTGAGCAGGGGCGCGATCTTGGCCGGGTCCAGCTTGGTGCGCTGAGTGAGCAGCTTGTCCGCGACCACGGTGCGGGATTTCTCATTCGCCAGCAGCGCCTTCAAGGCCTCGCCCACGCCTGCTTCCTCCGGGAACTGCGCGAGGCGCAGCAGCTCCTCGTCGTTCGGTGCACGGTCGAGTTGCGGCAGCAATTTGGCGACACGCGAGGCACTGGCCTTCGGCTCCAGTGCGAGCGAAGCGAGCACGCGGGCTTCGATGGGAAGCTTGGCGGCTTCGTCGGAGTCGAGAAACGTCGCCACGACCTCGGGATGGCGTTCCAAGAACATGCGAACGAGGAAGCGCTCGAACTCGCGATCATAAGCCTCGCGCACGGGGATTTGCTTGTTGCCGCGGGAGGATTGGATGGTGGGGCCGGGGAGGGAAGGCTTGGCTAGACTCAACAAAATGGGCAGTGCCTTGTCCGGCGAGTATCTCAGGATTCTTCCAAGAACAGAGATTGTCTTGAATCGAACCTCCGGATTCATATTGCCCGCTGTGTGCTGCAGGTCGCGCAGTTCCAATGGGGTTCCTGTGCTAATTTTCAATCGCAGATCTGCTTCAAGGTTGTCGATGCCTTGAAGGATGATGTTCTTATCGCCAAATGAGATCGAGTTACCAACTGCAACACCTGCTTGCTGCGACTCTGCTAGCAACCAGCCAAGCTGAATGACTTGAGCTGCATGTGAAATGCCAGGGTTATGCGCAATTCCTTTGCCACGCGATGAGTCGAGATAGTCACCGAGGCCATCGACCTTTCGATCCGCCAGCGTCTGCCAAGCCAGATGCGCCCGCGTTGTGGGTTGGGTGCCGAGCAGCGCGGTCAGCTCCTCCGTGCTCAGCGCGGTGAAGTCGGGGATGGGCAAAGGAGCGCTTGTCTTCGGCTTCACCCGCCAGATGCGCCCGCGGGTCTTGTCGCGATCCGGGTGCGCGCGGGGCACCTCGTTGTGCGAGATGATCTTGTTATACCAGTCCACGATGTAGAGGCAGCCATCGGGGCCATTCGTCATCGCGACGGGGCGGAAGAAGGGGTCGTCGCAGGTGAGCAGATCGGGGAGCTGCTCGAGCTTCCAATACGCACCGTCGCGATGCATGGCGAGGGTTTGCACCTTGGAGGTGATCGGGTTGGCGACGGCCATGGTGTGGGCCGCTTGCTTGTCTTTGAGCGGACCACTCTCAATCAACGCCAGCCCGCTCAAGCCTGTGCCGCCCATGCGGAACTCGGCCTGCGGGGGGAAGTCGGGCTGGTAGCTTTTCTTCAGCGCCTCCATGCCGCCGGGGTAGTAGGCGTATTCGTGGAAGGGCATGACGGGGTAGCCGTAGTCGTTGGCTTCCTGGATGAAGGTCTCGCCTTCGCCCGTGATGACGAGGCCCCAGATGTTGTTTGGGCCGATGCTGGTGACTTCGAACTCGCTGCCGTCGGGCCGCATCCGCGCCATGCCACACTTGGGCCAGTCGATGACTTGATCACTGCCGGGCTTCTTCACCTGGCTGTTGTTGAACAGGCCCTGCGCCATCCAAATCCAGCCGCCGGGGGCGCGGGTGAACTGATGCGGAAAGAGGTGCGAGTCCTGAACGCCGAAGCCGGTGAGGATGACCTCGGTCTTGTCGGCCTTGCCGTCGCCATCCGTGTCTTTGAATAGCTTCATGTCATGGCCGTGCAGCACATAGGCGCTGTCGCCATTGCCCCAGGGCAGCAGGCCCAGCGGAATGGCCAGCCCGTCGGCGAAGACGGTGGGGTTGGTCAGTCCGCCGGCAGGCAGCGGCGCATTCACGGCCTCGCGCGGATAGACGAGCACTTTGTCCCGGCCCTTGCCCGCGTAGATGGCCTCGGCCACGGCGGGGTTTTCATTGGCATCGATGGGATACTCCAGCGCGGTCTGCGTCCACAAGCGGCCACGCTGGTCGAAGTAAACGCTGATGAACTTGCCCAGGCCATCGCTTTCCTTCACCACGAGTTCGATCTCGTAGCCCTCGGGCAGGTGAAATTTCTTGAGCTGCTCCTCGGCGGTCAAAGCCGTGCCCTTCACGTCGTTGTAGCTGGTGTCGCGCTTGGGCGCTGCCGCGTTGGCTTGTTTCTTCTCCGGCGGCGGCAGCTTGGCCTTCATGCCCTCAATGCCACCGATGCTTTTCCACGTCGGCGCACTCGGTGTGGCGGGCAGTTCTTCAATCGTCACGTCCTTCACCTGCACGAGGCAGATGCCACCGCTGTGCACCTGCGGGGCGATGTGGCCGTCGAGCGCGATGTTCGGATCGGCCTCGGTGTAGTCCATGCAATGCACGCCATTGATCCAGGTCTGAATGCGCGGCCCTTCCGCGCGGATGCGATACTCGTTCCAGCCGAAGACGTCGATGGCCTTATCAAGCGCTGCCTGCTGCTCCGGCGTGGGTGCCCAGATGACCTTGTTGCGCCGATGCTCGTCATAGATCTTGCCAAACCAACCTGCGCCACAGTCCACCTGGTAGCCTGCCATCGCGGTGCCATCGCGCACGCTGCGGATCTGAATGCCACTGTTCAACATGCCTGTCTTCGGATCGCCGCTGACCTTGATCTTGAGCTTCAGCTCGAAGTTCGCGTAGCTCTTCTTCGTGCTGATGAAGTCGTTCTTCTTGATCTTCTCGGTGGTGGAGCCGCCGGTGATCAAGCCGTCCTCAACACGCCACATCGCCGGATCGAAGTCCCAGCCGTCGAGGTTTTTGCCGTCGAAGAGAGAGACGGGCTCAGCTCTCAGGCTGAGGGCGAAGAGCCAAGGGCAAAGGGCCAGGAGAAGAAGGGTGCGCATGATGGGAGGGAAACGCCGCCGATTGCAGCAGGTTCGCAGAAGGGTGTCCACACCTGGGTGACTGAAACGCACCTCAGCCGCGCACCCGATATTCCGAAGGCAAGCAGCCGACCCAGCGATGGAAGGCGCGGGCGAAGGCGATGGGGCTGCAGTAGCCGACTTGCTCGGCGACGACTTCTTGCTTGTCGTGGCTGGCGGTGAGCAGGGCTTGCGCGGCTTGCATGCGCAAGGAGGTCAAATGCGCCATGGGGCTGCGGCCGAGTTCCTTCCAGCACAGGCGGCGGAAGTGCTCCTCGCTGACGTGCGCCTCATGCGCGAGCGAGGCCACGGTCCAGTCCTCGGCGAGACGGGCTTGCACGCGCTCCCAGAGCACACGTAGGCGCTCGTCGCGTCGCCACGGTTCGGCTAGCCGACGGGCGTGCAATTGCATCAGCTCGATCCAGTGATGCAGAGCCTTGGGGTCGTGCGTGCTATCCCACTCGGCGCGCAGGCCTTCCCACACGCGCAGCAGTTGCTGGGCATCGACTTTTACCCGCACGGGCGAAGCCGCGCTGACCTGCGGGGCGACGAAGGGTGGCTCTTCATAACGCAGCCAGAGGAAGCGCCAGCGCTTGCCGCGCAGGGCATGGAAGGCATTCGGCACCCGCGGCGGGGCCATGCAGGCGGTGCCCGCACCAAGCGTCTGCCAGCGGCCATCGAGCAGCACGCGCCCACTGCCTTCGACACAGACCATCAAGAAGCTACCGCCGGGCTGCAAGCGCACACGCTCATAAGGAGCCTGCACGTCGTCGATGCCAAGCCGGGCAATGCGTTGCACGGCCAGGGCTTTGCATTCGCTCGCTTCCAAGACCCAACGCACGGACTTCGCGCCGTCGATGGTGACGTCTTGGCTGGGCAGCGCGGGAGGCATGGGGACAGTAGGTTAGTCGCTAGTGATTGGTGTTTGGTCCCATCACTCGTCACCAAACACTAAATACTCCTTCCCCCGTCACCCAACCAGCGCCCGCTGACGCAGGAAGTGATCGACAATGACCAAGTGCACCATTGCCTCGATCATGGGCACGGCGCGGGGCAACACACAGGGATCGTGGCGACCGCGAGCGGAGAGCGTGGTGTCTTCGTGGGCGTTGTTCACGGTCTTCTGCTCGCGCAGCACGGTGGCGGTGGGCTTGAAGGCGACGCGGAAGACGATGTCCTCGCCATTGCTGATGCCGCCCTGGATGCCGCCGCTGCGGTTGGTCCGCGTGCGGACTTGACCCTGGTCCATGTAGAACTCGTCGTTGTGCTCCAAGCCGCTGAGCAAGGTGCCAGCGAAGCCGCTGCCGATCTCGAAGCCCTTGGTCGCCGGCAGGGACATCATGGCCTTAGCCAAGTCCGCCTCCAGCTTGTCGAAAACGGGCTCGCCCAAGCCGACGGGCACGCCGCGCACAAGGCACTCGATCACGCCGCCAAGGCTGTTGCCCTCGCCGCGCACCTTTTCGATGAGTGCGATCATTTGCTCAGCGGCGACGGGGTCATTGGTGCGGACGATGTTGGACTCGATGCTGGTAGCCAGATCCTGGATGCTGGCGGCTGGATCAGGTGCGGCCGCGTGCAGGTTCTGCACCGTCTTCACATAGGCGACACAGCCGTAGTCGGGCAGGCTGGCTTGCAGGACCTTGCGGGCGATGGCACCGGCGGCGACGCGGCCAATGGTCTCGCGCGCGGACGCACGGCCCCCGCCGCTGACGGCGCGGATGCCATACTTCGCATCGTAGGTGTAGTCGGCGTGGCTGGGACGATACGCGGTCTGCATCTCCGTGTAGGCGGAGGGGCGCTGATCGGTGTTGCGCACCATCACGGCGATGGGCGTGCCGAGCGTCTGACCGTCGAGCACGCCGGATAGGATTTCGACTTTGTCGTCCTCCTTGCGCGGCGTGACGATCTTGCTCTGGCCAGGGCGGCGGCGGTCCAGTTCGTATTGCAGGTCCGCTTCCGTCAAAGCGATGCGCGGCGGGCAGCCATCGACGATCACGCCGACACCGACGCCGTGGGATTCGCCGAAGGTGCTGATGCGGAAAAGGGTGCCGAGATTGCTAGCCATGGTGGGCCACCATTCTGCCGCAGCGTGGGCGCTCGTGCAACGCACGGGGCAAGGTTTTTGAATGCGTGCTTTCCAAGCCGTGCCGGTATGGTAAAACCGCGCCCATGATGATTCGTGTTTTTTGCACCCTGCTCTGCCTATCCGTGCTGCCTAGTTGCGATACTGCGTCGGCTGGTAAACTGCTGATGATGCCGGTCAATTTGGGGAAGGGCTTGCTGAACACCGCAGGCCGCACGCTAGGGCGGGTCGTGGAGGCTGACAGCCGAGCACCCAATGCCGAGGTGGAAACCATGCCCAAGCCGCACCAACGGCTGACACAGCCACGCACCGCAGAATCAGCGAGCAAGGCAGCGTCCCGTGTGGCGATGACCACTGGCGAGGCTCCCTCCACCTGAGACGGGTTTTGGATGGCGGAATCTGGCAAGGTTGTTGCTCAGCCATGATGGCGTTGTTTCCCCCACGCGCCATCAATCCGTCCCCCAAAAACCTATGAACGACCTCTTTTACCTGAGCCGCTTTTTCGTGGAGTTCGGCCCCTTTCCGAAAAAAGACATCCTCGATCTCAAGAAGCGCGGTCTGCTCTACTCGACCGATTACCTGCTCGCCGTGGGCGGCGATGTCTGGGTGCAGATCGACGAATGGCTGGGCAGCATGACCGCTGCACCAGTGAAAGCTGCCAAAGCAGCGACGGCACCGAAAGCTCCGGCCAAGGCGGCTACCAAAGCGCCTGCGGCGAAGAAGTCCAAGTCCGCAGCCTAGCGTTCTCTTGGTCGAAACAGACAAACCAAGATCGCAGGTGCGGCAAAGAGATCTGCTTTGCTTGACCCTGCCCGTTCCCGGTATCTCGCTGTAACAACTCCATCAGTCAGGCTTGCCTGCGCAGAGATTTCATGCACAGAATGAACGCACATTCTGTGCCCCTGTGGTCTACTGCCGCGCTCACCATGAAAACATCTCTGCCACTCTTCCTCTGCTCCCTCGTGCTTGTTCTGGGTATCACCTCCTGCGTGCCGATCGACCCGTATTATGACGGAGGCGGCTACTCCTCCGGTGGTGGCTACGGCGGCGGATCCTCTTATGGAGGAGGCTACAACAACGGCTATGCGCCGCGTCCCTCCTACGACCGCCCTTACTATGGTGGCGGCAGCGGCTATTCCTCCGGCTACGACCGCTACCGTCCGTCCTACGACTCGCATGACCACGACCATCACCACGATCACGACTACGACCGTAATCGCGGGCAGAGCAGCAATAACAAGAAGGACAAGAACGACACCCTTTACAAGTATCGTGGCAAGAACGGTCCCAGTGGCAATCACACCATCGATTGGTGGCATTCTCGCGGCTATCAACGCAGCCAGCTCGACTTCGCGGATTGAGGCTTTTGCTAGCTACTCGGTGCAGCAAGGACAAGGCTGCACCCAGTGGCCAGGCGACACCTCTTTGAGTGTCAAATCCATGCCCACGCTGGACTCCCAGCGTGGGTTTTTCATGCGGTGGCCAAAGGCACAGCCCTCAGGCGGATTGATCGGAGACGGCACATCGCCACTCAGCAGCCGACGCTCGCGACGCTTCGACGGGTCAGGGATCGGAATCGCGTCCAGCAGCGCCTTGGTGTAGGCATGGAGCGGACGATGGTATAGCTCCTCGGCGGGGGCGAGTTCCACTATCTTGCCCAGATACATCACGGCCACACGGTCGCTCATGTGCTTCACCACGCTCAAGCCGTGGGCGATGAACAGGTAGCTTAGGCCCATCTCGCGTTGCAAATCGAGCAGCAGGTTCAGCACCTGGCTCTGCACCGACACATCGAGCGCGCTGACCGGTTCGTCACACACGATGAGCTTCGGCTTCAACGCAATCGCCCGTGCGATGCCGATGCGCTGACGCTGGCCGCCGCTGAACTCAAAAGGAAAACGCTCTGCCGCGCTGGTGCTGAGGCCGACCTTGTCGAGCAGCTCCGCGACCCATTTCTTCCGCTCGTCCCGCGTGCCAATCCCTTGCACGATGAAGGGCTCTTCCAAAATATCGCGCACTGTGTGGCGGGGATTCAGCGACTCCGCCGGGTCCTGGAAGATCATCTGCATGTGCCGACGCATCGGCCGCAAAGCGCCCATGCTTGAATGCGTGATGTCAGTGCCCTGGAACTCGATCTTTCCCTCGGTCGGATTCAACAGGCGAACGATGGCCTTGCCCAGCGTGGTCTTCCCGCAGCCCGACTCACCGACCAAGCCCAGCGTCTCACCCGTGCCCAGCTCCAAAGATACGCCATCCACCGCCTTGCATTGGGCCACGGCACGCATCAGCACGCCGCCACGAACGGGGAAATGTTGCTTGAGGTTTTGGATTTTGAGCAAGCTCATGCAGCGCAGATGGGGCAGTTTTCCACCCAATGGTTGGCGGACACTTCAACGAAAGCCGGGCGCGTGTTCAGCTGCTCGGCCGTGTGGGCTTGACCCGCGCGCTCAGCAAAGCGGCAGCCGGGTTTAAAATCGGCGATGCCAGGCACGTTGCCGGGGATGGCTTTCAGCTTGGTCTTCGGCTTGCTGTCCAGCTTCGGGATCGAATCCAGCAAGCCACGCGTGTAGGCGTGGCGGGGATGGGCGAACAGCTCATGCACCGGTGCTCGCTCGACGACACGGCCTGCATACATGACCACGACCTCGTCGCACACTTCGGCAATGACGCCCAGGTCATGCGTGATCAGCACCACGCTCATGCCCATCTCCTTTTGCAAATCGGCGATCAGCGCGAGGATCTGCGCCTGCACGGTCACATCCAGCGCCGTGGTAGGCTCATCAGCGATGAGCAGCTTGGGCGTGTTGATCAGCGCCATCGCGATCATGATACGTTGCCTCATGCCACCGCTGAGCTGATGCGGATACTCGTTCAAGCGCTGCTCCGGTGCAGGGATGCGCACCTTCTTCATCATGTCGATGCTGCGGACAAGCACCTCGCTTTTGCTGCACTGCGTGTGCAGCAGGATCGCCTCGGCCAGCTGCTTGCCCACGGTCTGCACTGGATTCAGTGCCGTCATCGGCTCCTGAAAAATCATGCTGATGTCGTTGCCGCGAATCCTGCGCAACTGCTCCAGCGGCATCGTGGTCAGCTCCTGGCCTTCAAACAAGATGCTGCCGCTGAGGATCTTTCCATGCGGTTGCGGCAGCAGGCGTGTGATAGAGAAAGCGGTCACACTTTTTCCGCATCCAGATTCCCCGACTATGCCCAGCGTTTTCCCGCGCGGCACGTCAAAGGACACGCCATCAACGGCGGTCATGCGGCCCGCATCGGTATCGAAGGCAGTGACCAGATCGCGAATCTGAAGAATAGAATCAGCGGCACTCATCATTCGCGATACTGGTCATAGATGTGCGTCACCTCACCGAAGGACTTGCCCTCGCGCATGGCTTGCTTGGTCTCGGCTTTCTTGTCCTCGTCGATCCAAAAGACAAATGAATCGAGCGGCAACTGGCTCATCTTCACATTGCCGTCCTTGGGGAAGCAAATCCAGCGCCAGTGCGCATAGCGGTAGAAGGGCGAGTCCCAGGCAGGAATGGACACCGCCTTGGCCTGCACCATCTCCTGCAACTGCCAGCAAAGCTTCTGCATCTCGTCCTCCGTCTCGGCCTTGCGCTGGCGGTCGATGATGGGGTCCATCACAGGATCGGCGACCATGGTGATGTTGTTGGTGTCAGGCACGATTTTCTTGGTGCCGTCGGGCTGCACTTTCCAGGCATTGTCGCTGTGGTAGCCTTCCCAGAAGCGCGGATAGGGCGGTGTCGCACCCCAGGCGGCGACGGTCATTTCATGCGTCTTTTGATCGAGCTTCTTGTAGAGCTGGGTGATGTCCATGGACTCCACCTTCAGCTCCAGCCCGGCCTTGAGCGCCTCTTCCTTCAACATCAAACCCACCTGCACGAACAAGGCCTGGTCAGGCATGGTGAGCGTCAGCGAAAGCCGTTTGCCGGAGGCATTGACCAGCACGCCGTCCTTGCCGCGCTGGGAGTAACCTGCCTTGGCGAAGTGCTCCTGCGCTTTCTCGACATCGAACGGCAAGGCTCTCAGCGCCGGGTTAGTGAAGCGGCCAAAGCCGGCAAAGGTGCTCTGCATGCGCACGGCATCGCCACGCAGAATCACGTCGATCACCTTCTGGAAATTGAGCGAGTAGTTGATGCCCAGGCGCACATCCAGGTTGTCCAGCGGCTGCTTGCTCATGTTCAGGTAGATGCCGCGCGAGATGCGAGGATACACGTTGTAGAATACCCCGCGCTCGATATAGCCATTGTAGAACTCCGGCGACTCTGACTTCTCATACCAATACAACGGTGGCAGTGCTGCGAACCGGTTGGAGAAGAAGTCCAGCTTGCCCTGCCGGAAGAGTTCCCAGGCCTTGTCGGTGGAGCCGATGACTTTGTATTCGATGAAGTCCGGGTTGAACAGGTAGCGGTAGTATTTCTTGTCCTTCGCCCACCAGTTTTGCACGCGGCCAAGGGTCACGCTACGACCGCGTTTGATGCCCTCGGGCTTGATGTCATAGGCACCCGTGGTCGGTGACTTGCGCCACTGGTAGCGAGCGGGAAAGTCCTCGCCGAACTCCTTGAAAAAGTGTCGCGCCGTGGGCGGCAGTCCTGCCGTGTCATACACGGGATCAGGCCGACGATCGGGAATCGTGATCGACAGCGTGTGCTCGTCATACTTGGCGATGGCCTTGTATTCCTTCTTGTAGAAGTCGTTATACCAAGGGTCCTTGATGTGCGGACTGAGCATGACGAAGAAGGTCATGAAAAAGTCCTCCACCGACACGGGCACGCCATCGGACCATGTCGCCTTCGGGTCCAGCTTGTAGTAAACCGTCAGCCCGTCGGGTGAGATGGCCCAGGCTTCTGCGAGACCCGGCATCCACTTGTCAGCATTGGGATGCCGCATGACGAGGCTGATGCTGATGTTGTCATGATGCTCGCCGCGGAAGGTGTTGTTGCCATCAGGACCAACGAAACGGAAAGTGGGTGGGAACGAGGGAATCTCCGTGTAAAATGTGCCGCCCTTCTTCGCCGCAGGATCACCCAACTCCGGCAAGTCCATGCCCGTTTCCCACTTCAAGTCCTTCGGCACGTCGCTGGCCGTCTTGAACTGGAAAAATTCGGGGCTCGCCGCCCAGAAAGCCTTCACCTCCGCCGTGTTGTCGTAGGGCGGGAAGCGGTCGTCGCCACGCAGGGAGCACGGCGCAGAGAGCAGGGAGCAAGCACATGCCAGCGCTGCCCGTCGAATGAGCTGCCCCCTGCTCCCTGCTCTCTGCTCCTTGCTTTGCATCATTCGTAAGTAGTGAACTTTTTCGGATCAAACGCCTCGCGCACGGCCTCACCAACGAAGGTGACGAGCACAAGAACCGACACCATCGCGGCGAAAGCACTGCTGACGATCCAGGGATAGTTGAAGTTCTCCGTGCCCTCATGCAGCAGGCGGCCCCAGCTCGGCTCATCCGGTGGCAGGCCGAAGCCGAGGAAGTCCAGCGCCGCGAGCGACGTGATGATGCCCGCGATTTCGAAGGGCGCGAGCGTGACGAGGATCGCGATCACGTTCGGCAGCACATGACGGAAGATGATGCGCGCCGTGCTCGCGCCTTGAAGCCGAGCGGCGGCCACATAGTCGCGTGACTTTTCGCGATACGTCGCGGTGCGCAGATAGGTCGTGGTGCCCATCCAGCCGAAGACCGAGATGATGCCCACCAGGATCACCAGCGTGGGGCTGATGATCGAGCTGACGATCATCACGATGAAGAGGAAGGGCAGGTTCTGCCAGATCTCGATCAAGCGCTGGCCGATCAAATCATAGATGCCGCCGAAGTAACCCAGCGTGCCGCCGACCACGATGCCCACCACAAAGACCACCGTCGTGAACAGCACCGCCGCAATCAGCGCCTGCTGCCAGCCGCCGAATAGGATCGCCAGCACATCACTGCCCAGCGAGTTGGTGCCCAGGAAATGCCGATGAGTCCAGGACGGGGCGGAGGGCGGATAGACCACGGTCAGCAATCCAGGTGCCGCCGCTGACTCCAGCGCCTTGGCCGCTCCATTCTTGTAGTCCACGTAATCGGCGAGCGTGCCCCTGTCATAGCGCCCCTTCTCGATCTGCTCGCCCGCTTCATCCCAGCCCCGCATCTCGCCACTGCGGATGCCATTGCGATAGATGAACTCCTGCCGCTTCTGCTCGGGCTTGGACTGAAAGACGGAGTAAGCACGGCCGCTGTAGGGCTTCGCGCTGCCCTTTTCAAACACCAGCCCGCCGCGCTCCTCCAGCTCGGCGATGACCTGCGGCGCATCCAGCTTCGCCGCATACGGCACCAGCGGCATCAACACCCAGTTGCCATGCTTCTCGGCGCGAAACTTCTTTTGCAACTCGCGGTAATCCGTCTCCGCCTCGTAAGGCAGGCCAAAGGTCTTGCCTGGCAGCACATCAGTAATGAAAGGCAGGTAGGTGCTGCCGTTGTAGTGCACGATCAATGCTTGCTTGCCAATGATGAAGTTGTCCAGCGCCGCCAACGCCGCCAGCGCCAGCAGCAAGAGAAACGAAATATAGCCACGCCGGATCGAGCGGAAGCGATGCAACTGCTTCAGCGTCAACGGACTGAACTGCCACTCGCGCGCGCCTTTGACTGCCAGCCATACGCCAGCCCCGAGGATCAGAGCCACTAGCAACCAACCAAACCCTGCCCCACCCAGGAACGGCACCTTGAAGACCGGCACGCGCAGGCTGCACGCCCGGAACAGCGCCGCGAGCAGCGCATATCCAGTCAGGGTAAAGCCAAGGGTCCGGGGTGACATCGGTTACTGGAAACGAATGCGCGGGTCCGCAATGGCGACGAGCACGTCAGACAAGATGTTGCCCAGCATCAGCAGCACGACATCAATGGCCAGGATGGCCATGACCACGGGGTAATCACGATCCAGGATCGCCTGGTAGCTCAACATGCCGAAGCCATTGATATCGAAAATCTGCTCCACCAGGATGCCACCCGTGACAAAAATCATCGTGATGCTGCCCAGCGTGGTCGCGATGGGAATCAACGAATTCCTCAGCGCATGTCCCAGCACCGCGCGGCGATGGCTGGCTCCTTTGGCAATGGCCGTGCGCACATAGTCTGCGGCCAGATTATCCATCAGGTTGTTCTTCATCAGCATGGTCATGAAAGCGAAGCTGCCGACCATGTAGCAGACCAGGGGCAGCATGGCGTGATGCACCACGTCCCACACCTGCGCGAAGAAGCCGAGCGAGTCGAAGTTGTCGCTCACAAAGCCGCCCGAGGGAAACCATCCCAAACGTGCCGCGAGATACACGACAAGCAAGCTGCCCAGCACAAACCCTGGGATCGCATAGCCCACGAAGATCAGAATCGAAGAGACATTGTCGATCACCGTGCGGTGCTTGATCGCCTTCAGGATGCCGAGCGGAATGCAAATCAGGTAACTCAGGATGAATGTCGCCAGCCCATAGAACAGCGACACCGGCAGCCGCTCACGGATCATCGACCACACCGGATCATTGTAGCGGGTGCTGATGCCCAGGTCGCCCTGCAACAAGCCGCTGAACGAAGGGCGATACAGAATTACCCGCTGCTTCTCCGGCTCCGCGCGCCACTTCCAGCCCGCGAGCCCTTGTTCATCTGCCGCAGTCACGTTGCCGCCGCGTGTGACCGTGACCTCCGTCGCACGGTAGGCATTGGTCGCGGTCCATTGCTCGCGCGGCAGCAGCGTCTTCAGTGTCAGCTTGGTGCTGTCGGTGCCCTCCTCAAATTTCACGAACTGCTTCTGCGTCTCGCGCGGCAGCACGCCCAGCCAAGTTAGGTAGGCAGGGAAGAACGATTTGTCGAAACCGTAGTAAGCCGCCAGTTCGTCCTTCTGCTCCTCGCTCAAGGCTCCACCCGCGTCCTTCATGCTGCGGGAGGCATTCATCGCCATCGCCTTTTGCATCGCGGCCTCCAACGGCCCGCCCGGCGTGATGCGCGTGATGCCAAACACGACCATCGTCGCCCCGATCAGCGTCGGGAGGATGAGCAAAAAGCGTCGGATGAAGTAATCGCGCATGAGGTCGTGAGCAGGAAATCAACGATAGAACGCCACCGCGCTCAAGGACTTGTGCACATTTCGGTCCACAAGATCAGTGTCGCGGGTCCTCACCATACGTGCCACCCATCTCGTCGGACGGCAATCGTGGCTTCGAGCGCTCCGGCTTGTCCTCGGCAAGCCAGCGATTGTTTTGGAAGACAACGGTCTCGGGTGAGGTGCCGCTGCCAATGTTGATGTCCACCTGCACCTGCGCGCGACGGAAGACAATGCGGTTGTCCTTGATCGTCACGTTTCGGCACGGGGCAAAGCGCTCGCCAGTGGTCTCTTGCAGGATGCGGAAGATCCATTTCTCCGGGAACAGGATCGTGTTGCGCTGAAACACCGCGCCATCCACGCCCACGAAAGCGGCGGCGCAGGGGCTGCCTTCGATCAGGCATTCCTGCACCGTGATGGCCTTGGCTTCATGGCCTGCATTGGGCGGCCGAAAGTAATCGAGCCCGGTGGAGCCGCCGACATTCAGTGGCCGTTCGCCGGCGTTTTTGAACTGGCACTTCGTGACCGTCACATGGCTGGTGCCGCCTTTGAGCTGGATCGCTGCGCTGGCACTGAAGCCCGCTTTGCCTTCGAAGACACAGCCAGTGATGATGGCGTGGTGGCAGCCCACGAAATCAATGCCCTGCCCGCCCCAGCCTGCGACCTTGCAGCGGTCGATCTCCAGCCCCGTCAGGCCGCTGCATTTGATGCCGTCATGGTTGCCCGTGGGGCCGATGTCGCGGACTTCGATATTGAGCAACCGGATGCCCTTCACCGGTCGCAGGCGCTCGCCGCCATCATCCAGGTTCAGGCCGTTCTCCGTTTGTCCGCGGATGATCAGGTGTCGCAGATTCAGGCCTTCACAGCGCGAGAACTGCCAACCCGTCTT
>Ga0164295_10002143_pt1 | contig 16387 bp, 13 predicted proteins | sample GEODES006metaG_FD_111798 | JGI IMG/M metagenome (GOLD analysis project Ga0164295, IMG submission 111798) | Oligotrophic lake water microbial communities from Sparkling Lake, Wisconsin, USA - GEODES006 metaG | ecosystem: Environmental > Aquatic > Freshwater > Lake | place: USA: Sparkling Lake... | reverse complement strand
TTTCGGACGACAGCGGAATTCTGTTCATATCAAAATTCTAGCCAAACATAGATAAGGCATATTGTGGATAAGATGAAGTGACTGTGAACGTGAATATTGATGAATTTATATAGCTGCTTTTTTTGTTCTTACAGTAGTGCATAGATCATTGTTGATCACTCAGAAACTGCATTTTATATCAGTTTTCTAAAGCAATGTAAATTACAACAAGCAATCTATCACATCTATAAATTATCATTATTAGTTGACAAATTGCATTTGTCACATATCGTCAAAGTTATTGGATTCCGAGAAGACTAACGAATCATCATCTGCGAAGCTATCAGATGAGAAGCCACGGATGCTGTTGTTGGACTGCGCGTTGAGTTCATACATATCAGCCTCTCTTCGAACTGCACTCTTGCTTACGGATTCTACGGTGTAGTCAGCCGTATTACCGAGATCTAGACTGTCATCATTTAAGCTTCCCAACGAATCATCAAATGTTTGCACGGTACTTGATTCGCCAGTACTTTTCAATACCTCTTTATTTTCCCCAACGTCACTAACTCGGTTCTTATTAGTCAAATATTCTCTTTTCGCAGAATCCACTGAGTCTACCGATTTCCTTGCTCCTTCAGTCCCAGTAGACGACTCCCATCTTGAGGTATTCCTTTTATCATCAGCATCAAAATTGACAATTTTCATATCAAGTGGATCTTCATCACTGTAATCGTCATCTTTAGTTAAATAACGACTGGGTTGACTTTGTATTGAAATCGGAGGTGACACATATGTCAACATTGGTTTGTCCTCCTTTTCTATCGAGGTTATAGAATCAGCGATACCTGGTCTTAGATAGTCTATCGAATTCGAAACGGATTTGAACATCACCATATCATCATTGCGATAGCGAAATTCATTGTCAAATTGCTCGATACTACGACGTCCGATACCCAATAAGCTACTTCTCATTCTATCGTTACTCGTCGAGCTTTGAGATAATCGAAGCAATGCCGCTCCTCCTGCTTTCGAACCAGGACCATCTCTATTGGAGGGCTTAGATCTAAATCGAGAGTCATCTCCGCTACTACCACTATGATAAGAATGATCTTCAGAGCCGATGTCAACACCACTTGCTGCTATAGCACTAGCAACAGATCCCTTGAATGATCTAGTTAGAAAGTAAGTAGAATAATAATAATTGTTTTAGTTATGTATTAATAAGACGTGGTTGAAACGAAGCAAACCTCATGTTTTTGGAGAACTCCGTCGGAAGCTTATCAGTGAATGAAGCCTTCAGTTTGCTCATGCTAGCTTCGTATTCATCAGCGGACAGTCCTTCCTTGTCACTCACATCAGTGAGCACTTCATCGAGCGAGCTCTTCAATTGGTTATAAGTAGATATCTCCTCATCCTCTTTCCAATCTCTTTTCTGGATCGACGATCTCCATGCACTATTACCACTGTTATCAATCGAAGAGGTGAGCATATCGATCTGCGAGTTCGTGATGGGTCGACCGATGACTAGTCGTAAATCACCGCTAGCTGCATATCTAGCTGCACTTTCAGCGGTCATACGAGAGTCGATGTCTGTACCAAAGACAACACGCTATAAAGAATGACACATAACATGCAAGTTAGAGCGGATTGTGATTATGTCAATACTTGTATTTGGAGTCGACGTAATGGTGTTGCTTTTTACCTTTCCTTTATAATTAAGAGCGACCTTATCGAAGTTAGTCTGTGCCTAAATATGAACAAACAACAAAAGCGATGTTTATCAACGCCACCATCAATCACAGACATTAGTACTATACAGTTACCATTACCTGCTTAGCTGCTTCTTGACGCAGTTGGAAGAACATATCATCCACAGAAGCATCTGCTTTGACAGTGACCTGGAAGTCACTGCCTCCAGCATCATTCTTCGAGATACGATTATATTTGGCTGGAAACACCACATGTACGATGTCTTCAATCGTCAGTGGAGAGGGTAAAACGTCTACAGGCTCTTCGATCGCTGATACTGGAGGTTCTTGTATTACTTCAGAAGTTAGCATCTCCACGGTAACCACAGCAATTTCCTCGACAAAATCAGTTCTCGCTTCATTTTGGGGCTCAGAAGGAGTAACTTGGATCAATGGTTGAGAATTTTCCATAATGACTTCGACAGATGGAGTCACTTGACGAGTTTCGACTACTGCATGTGTAGCTGCTGGTTTGATGGGCTCTATAACTTCAACGAACACTTTAGAAGGTTTCCCCACAGTGTTACTGTCATTAGGTGCTTCACCCGCGGAGGCGATAATATCATTCCAACGATTATTTCGAAGGGTTACTCTTTCCACTTCCACTGGCGGAATGACTTTCATCTGATCAACAACTCTCTCCTTCTTTTGCTCGGATATCATGGTTTTCAATTGTATTAATTCATCATTCTGAGATCTGATAAGCGCCTTCAAAGTTTCCAAGTCACTGTTATTATCCACCGCCTACATAGTACAAGTTAAAAGTAAGTGAAAACAAACCAAACATGATATTCATCATCTGTTCACTAATAGCCGCAAACCTGTTTTTGTAAGTTGTCAATACGTGAGTTCAATGGAGCAATATCGACACTGTTGCGTGGGACGTCATCATTATCACTTTCAAGCTCGCCGAGTTTTAGCCTACGCCTTGTTGCCAGCACTGAAAGCGTACTTAATTCCTTATCAGAATTGATTTGCTGTGAAACACGCAACATACATGAGTTGAATAAATAAAGACAATTATGTTTAGGAGCTATATCAAGTTGATGATTATTCTTACCATTGTTTCAAGCTGACTGATCTTCTCTCGCAAGCCTAGCTCCGTCTTGCTCCATCTTGTGTTCAAGTCGGCAAGCAACTGAGGAGTCTCATCAGGGGGTTTCGAATTTTGTTGCGCCATCGTAGCTTGTGTAGAGATTGTTTGCAGTGCACTCTGCCAGCTATTACTGTGAAATAGAAATAGGTTAATGGTAACGATAATATATCGATTATAGTCAGTATAGTCTTACTTTATGTCATGTACGAGTTCCTTCATAAGAGACTGTTGCTGTTGCGATAGAAACTCTAGCAATAGTTTGGTGTCTCCTTTATCTACAGGTGGTGGCCCGGGATCGACAGTATTAACAGGTACAGGCACTGGTGCTACCTTCACGATCTGGGGCAGCTCCTTCCTTCTGTCTATCAATATCATCAAAGTATCTCCATTTTGGATCTCACAAGATTCTATAGTTTGCGGTTCCAACAATACTTTGCCTTTATAGATCAGCTTGATATCAACATCATCAGAATCATGCTCTCTATCCCTTTTCGACACAAAAGCTTTTCTAGCTTCCTTCAGTAGATAAGATATCTCCGTTTCAATGTTCATAGTAAATTCTACACATAGTCCCTCCGGTCCTGCTATGAAGAATTTCACCTTTGATGGTCGTAGGTCCGATGCTGGGATGCCGAGTTGTTGGCCCTTTTTAATCTGTCTTAGCTCTCTCTCCCGAGTCTTATTCGTCTCCTTGATCAGGTCTTCTAGTGTTTCTATGTTCTGTTTCTTAGCTTTCACTTGGTTTCGTAACTGCTTCACGGATTCTTCTAACTCGACCATCTCTCTTCTCTTCTTAGTGATAGATCTATTGAGAATGGATAATATTATGAAGATGAACATATCATCATTATATTACTACTATCATGTATGCAAATACATACACATGGTAATGACCTCTTCTTCTCTGTGTATTTATGGGAAAGGTTATTCAGATTTTCTACTAACTGGTCTTGAGAGTATAGCAGATACTCAAGCATTAGTTGAGATACACGGAAAAGCTTAACTACTTGGGGATCTGTTAAATATCTGAGGTCTTCTTCTCTCAAGTTACAAAAAGTTATGTTCTCAATATGACTTTGTAGTAGATCGATATCAACTTCACGTACTAGTTTCTCTAAGTTTATGCTAGCTAATGATCTTAGATTCAAATGACCTCGTCTCTGCTGAAAGAAAAATCCATTAGATCCATACAAACCACCCAGAGCCTGTGTTGGATGTCTCTTATCATCACTTACGAATCGATCACTTTTTGTTTCGTTCATCAGAATATTAGACCGTAAAACATCCATAATTTATTTGCAAGAACTTCTAATCTTAACAACAAGATACTTATAACTCTTTAGATGCGTTGGACAATAGCGAGTCCAGCTTACACCATCTTAAATAAGTTGATAAATTTTTTTGAATTTTTGAGCTGTTACGTTATCGTTTGAGTCCCGGATGGGGAACAATTCAGAAAAGTCTTTTCCATCACTTTCGATTATTAACTTTAACAACAATGGCTGAATTTGAGAGCTCTAAGCTTGCTTTATCAGGCCTTGCTGGTGAAATAAGATCCAGCACAGTTTCCGAGCAATTTGATTTGTCAGGCTATACCGAACTGCGAATCTATGACCTGATTTCAGCTGCTTTTAGTACTCCATTAACTGAACCCCCTAAAATGGTGAAATTCACTTTTGTTGTTGGTGGAGGGAAGCTCGTTCGTGCGAAGTATAATGATGATATGAGTAAGTGGATGATTACAAAGCTACGCGAAGTAGGATACAAAGAAGATAGAAGTGCCGCAGAAACGTTCGATTCACAAGGTACCTTCAAGCAACAGCACGATACAGGACAGAACTTGAAGTATTTGATCGTGTTTCCTTTCGTTACATGTGCAAATAAGAAGGAGTCTTCAAGTACAGATAGCGATAATGTTGTATTGGATACGTCATCTCCACAGTATATAGTTTGTGCATGTGAGGTCTCCACATTCAAGGAAATAGTATTATCGAAAGTCACATCCTATAAACAGAAGAAGAAGTTGATTCAGGTCATCCATGACAATGCAGAGGAGTTTAAACGAATCGAGGAGAAGCTCGTGAGTTGCGTGCCTTTAAGCAGTTTGGAACAAGCAAAGTATGATGCCAACTCAGGTCAAGACTCTGAGAAGCTGTTATGGCTACAAGGTGAAATTAAACAAATGATTGATAACGGTCAACTGAATGCTGCAGAGAAGGCTGACTTATTGCAGCAGATAGACAACAATGTGAAGTCTTTGAACAATGAGATCAATGAAGCTACTACTGAAGGGAAACCAAAGAAAGTCGAGAAACTCAAGTCTAAACTAGAGCCAATACTGATTCGCAAAGCTGTAGTGGAGAAGATCGTACCAATCAAAGAACAGCTATCGCAAGGTGATAAGATCGAAAAGCTGTACTTCAAGCTGTTTCCACTGTTAGCTCTTGAGGATAAAGGTCGCTCAATGAGTCTGACCCTGGCTGATCTGAAGACATTGGAAGACAAGGGATCGATCGAGGACAGCATCAGAGCCCTGGAGGCCGCATCTCGTGGCTGGTTTGTAGAAGATGCAGACTTCGAAGAACTCTGCAAGAAGCAAGAGAAGACCGCACGGACGAAATTCAGTAATATGAAGCCTGTAGCAAGTAGCAGTAGCAAGAAGGTAGTTAGCAGTAGCTCTCAATCAAGCTCTTCTTGGGCGACTGCATCTAGTAGTAAGAAGGGAGGCAGCAGTGTTACGTCGAAGCAATCCGTGGGTGTGAACAAGAAGTCAACTGGATTCGCAGCTGCTTTTGGTGGTAGCGACAGTGACTAATTTAATTATTGTTAGCAGTATTTCCTATTTTCATACTTAATTAACACACATTGAACCACCAAGCAAAGTACTGTTTTCAATGAACTACTTGAAAGAGGAATATTCCACTGTGATGAACCAATCCATCCATCAAACCACAAATCAATTCATGCATCAATCAAGCCAGTACTCTAAGATGTTCAGAGCCACGAAGCAACTCTCTCTCACAACCTGGACATCATCTGCTGTGAATTCGGATAAGACTTTCTCCGCGTAATCACCTCCTACGGCACCCAACGCCTCGGCAGCTTCATGCCGAACCATCGCATGCTCCTCCTTGTTTCTAAGGACAGTAGACAGTGCTTGCACGGTGACCATTCGTTGCATTTGACCAAGCACATAAGCAACTTCATGTCTAAACAAAGCACTGGAGTCACCGAACCCGGCAACTAAGGCCATCGCAGCATCATCGGAATTGATATTTCGAAGCGCAAACATTGCTCGATATCTATTGAAAAGTGATGAACTGGTATCCATAAGTGCTAATTTCAAGTCATTGACCCCTGTGCTCTGAGATTCATCTACCGGCGGAGCTGGATCCTTTGACAAGTAGTTACTCTTGGCATTCAACGACTGGTTATTAGAAGCCTTCCAATTGATGAGATCGATTGCTATCTGACATGTTTCAGAAATTTCTGGGCATTGATGATTGCAATATTTGTGTAGTAAGTCAACGGAAGCAGCTGAACCGATGGAGCCGAGAGCCTCTGCACTCTCATGCCGAACAATAAGATCTTCGGTCTCATCATCCAATATTCGCTCCAACACAGGACAAACCACATCAAGTTGCATTTGACCAAGAATATATGCCAACTCATGTCTCATCAGTGATGAGTCTTCTCTGACCATCAGAGCTTCGCATAATACTAAAGCAGCTTCTACACAACCATTCGTTCTAAGCAGAAAAGCAGCATGTGTTCTCTTTGCGATAGGATTTTCCCCTCTATTCATCAAACATTCCCTCAGTTCCTCTAATGATGAATCCATGAATGACAACTTCTGTTTGATAGTTGCTCACAATTAAGTTAACATACGATAACTTAAGTTAACTTACGATCATACCCAACGTTACTTTCTTGGACCAAGCAACATGACCAAAAGCAGAAGGAATGTCAAAGAGCAAGAGCATGATGTACAATCATATCCACTCAAAGCTCGAGAACCTTGGATCATTCTATTGCACATCTGGAAAAATTTATCTGGGATATACATAATTATTCAATTTTTTATAGTGTACGGAAGTAAAGCTATTCTGAATCACCACTTTCAGATGTATCGATTACCGAGCATCGTTTTATCATTGCTTCTTTTGTATAAAGATATATGGTTCTATGATAGCAGTATAATGGAAAGTATAACGAGGAGAGGTCGCATTGTGAATGGTCACTGGAACTCTATCTGTGTAATGCTGTTCTCAAAGAATCCTTCAAATAACCCATATTATTATGTGTTGACATCGATCATCAACTACTTGACGGGTATATCCGGCAGTAAAGCCACTGCTGGTTATAGCTTATTCCGAACCGGAGTAATGGATTTTTTATCTTTCAATTCTATATTGGTCATATTGATATGGTATTTGAAGCACTGCTGGGATGAGCTGTCGAACATGCTAGTTATTGAGTTTCTGTTTGACATGATGCTTCTGATAATTACCATATTCATGGAGCCAACACCGCTGTATCTGAACTCACTCATTAACTTCAATCAACTCAGAGTATCCACCACATCAGCAGAAAATCAAATCAGTCCATTCACAGCAGCTGATGTATCGAACACAGGCAAGTGCATCTTTCCCCTTCTACTATCGAGCCTAACTCCTACCCCATCTAATACTAACATCAGTGCAACAACTGTACTGAATACTAACACTCTGTATTCAAATGGAGTGCTATCAAATATATACTCGAATTTAGCAGAGGACAAGACAAATGCATTCCCAGTAGCGTACATTCTTACCACTATCGAAGTTACTCTGATCGAAACGATGGTTGCATTCATCGCGATCAGTACGGTACTCATGAGCATCCCTTTGAATATCCAGTCTCTTTCAAGCATCAATATGAAGGACCAACCGCTATTGCTTCTGCATCTCAGACGACATTGTCTGTTCTTGACCACTGGTGCATGCATTCAAGTGATGTGTCTGGTTTTCCTTGCTACGTTTATAAGCCATCGAAGGACTATAATAGTAGAAATCAAGACGCTGTATGCTCTGATGACAACTGATGCAGTGGATGGCGTAGAGACTTCGAGTATATTTTTCTTAAAGACAGCTATGGAATTTGTCATCCGTATCATCGATTATGACATGCATTTTGCCACTCACTATCAAGGAAAGATCTATGGACATGATGAATGTGCCTCTGATATTGACAAGTCCCCACCTCATTCACCTGATCACGATACTACTATGGGACATTTAAGTTACAACCATCACAGTGAGGAAGCTGTAACTGCTGAAGGTGAAAGAAGCCGATCAAACACCCATAGCTCAGATAAAGCAAGCGAGGATCAGAAGACACTTCCGTACTATGGATCTTTCATCAGCATGCTATGCTTGTCGATGATTAGTCTCGTTGCCTACGGGCAGTTGATTCGGCTTTTAATAGTTCCAACTGACCATAGGTCATTAATAGGAATCACTGCCATTTCTATCGTTGGTGTAATGAGCGCTTTAGGTGTGAGGAAGATCGATTACGTGGACAATAGTAGCAGCGATCTTCATCAGCACGTCAGTAACAATAGCATTCAGAGCATTAGCAGCCATTACAGAAGCAACGTGCCGATTTTCAAGCATGACTCGTACTAACATTGGGGAAAGGGAATTAGTACGTACTGTAAGTCACTTAAATTACGTAACTTAACTTCATTTACTGAGGGTTTTTCTGTTCCCGAAGGGAGGGTGAATCTGTACTAACTTACAGTAGATAATCTAAGTTGTTGAAGACAACAAAATTGTTGTTGAGTTATTTTTAATTTAATGGCATTTAGTCCTGATCGATTTCATTAGTCTGTTGGCGATGACACCATTTGATCGCCTTCCAAGAAATAGACCACCACGGGTGTTCGGTTTGTGTGTTATCTTCTTATTGCTCAGTGTCTATTCAACGAAACCACAATGCTCGAGTATTTGTCATAATGAGGATAGTGATTCTGGGAGAATTATCCTAGCATATGACCATCGAGTCAATGCCACCTTCGATCATTTAAATAGTAGAATTATTAAATTAGAAACACAGATGATTCAACTGAATGAAACGATGAAACAATATTACATGTCGATAGATAGAACAAGGGTGTTCCTACAATTGGAGAACGTCATGAAGGAGCTATTCATTCGACAAAGTGTAGTTCATTCAGCAGTGAAAGACCTTGAGCAGATGGTAGTTGTAAGCAATAACAACCACAACAACTCTTTAATTGATCCAAGGATAGTGAATACGATGAAGAAGATCGATTACATTCATGACAGCTTGCTGCAAGCTCAGAAAATCCACAGTCAGATGTCTCATGTCAACACTATGATCAACAGCTTACTCGGCAAGCTCTCTGACCATGCTTTGCCCTTGTCTAGCTCTCTACATTCACTTCAGACCCAGGTTAACAACCTCCATAGCCAATCTCAACGGGTGAATGAGTCTATCAAAAACATAGATAGTTCCATTCGGGATTACCAGCAACACTGTCGGCTAGAGCCCATCTACGAGGAAATGACTGCACGGATCACTGCTCAAGTCCAACAACAAATATCTAATTTGACTTGCTACCCTAAAATACCTATTATCAATAATGATGTCTTCGAAATAGATCTCCCACACAATACAACTTCCATTGCATCAGTATCAACCCTGGTGAAAGATAACAGGATCCCGTCGCTCGACTATGCATTGAGCACTGCAGGGGGACGAATTATCAGAGACCTCACTTCATCGAGCTACTTCCCAGTGGAGTATTATCTAGATACTATTCTGAAGCGGATTCTCATCAGGACTGGCTTCCATGCACTAATGAGTTACGTCCCTGCATGGACAGGTCAGTCCTTGTACAAGATGCTACAGTTGGACGAGTTAGTCATCACTCCTCATGTCGTGCTGTCTATAAGCAAGCAGTTCATTCCATGTTGGCCGATGCAGGTATGGAATGGATATAGTCTTTGCTTACCTATTATTTTACAATGCGCACATAATATTATAGCTGCTGTACCGCATTCATTAATTATTGTGTGTTAGCAAGTGTCGACTTTGCTTGTCTATGAGACCATTGTTGATCTACGCTAACATGCTATGCTATAGGGAAGCAGCGGGAATATCACAGTACAACTATCATCGAAGATTATGGTAACATCAATCACAATCGACTATGCTGTGAGGTAACTAATGCTAATTTTTGGTACTATTAATGCAGATGCTTACATGTGTTGCGGTCGATCAGCAGTAACCCTGTAGCGTTGCTAACTCATGTAATAATTCACTAGATGATGTTTGATTTACTCTTCACCTACCTTTAGAGCGAATCAGACAGACTTTAGCAGTGCTCCTCATCAGTTCCAAGTGTATAGTTACGACTCCGAGAGTAATCTAGAGTGGTACGATATGATGTGCTGTGAGTTTATTTATACATTAGTTGTTGTCAGTCACTGCTATAAGCATAAAGAGTACATCGCTGTTGTTTGTTGTTGTATGACGAAGGGTTTCTAAAGGTATTGTAATATGATTATCTTTACATCACTGTTTAAATGTATGTACCTTTAGCTTACTGATTGAAGATGGGACTTTCCTAATAACCAATACAGCCAAAATTGCTTCTCAGAACTTTCCTACCTCTCCCTCCCCCCTAACTCAGCCTCAATCGCAGCAGCAACCATGTACCGCATTACCCGTTGATATACTGACTCTACGTATCCTATCAAACCATGGTCACTCCCATTATACATGCATCGAGAGATTTAGAGTACATTCTGACTAAGAATGTATGTGTCAGTTTTGTAGTTCTATTTGTTGTGATAGTTATAATGAGAATTGATACAGTTTTGTCATGGTAGAGAGTAAGTTAATCAATCTTTCTATGTTTGTCGTCACACCGTTATTATATGGAGCTACAACTGCTTACTACAAAGAAGGGTTTACGATGCGAAGATATACGGCACATAGACAGAGATAATCATAAATAAGGGAGGACTATTTTATTTATAATTTGACAAAATTAATTAAAAAAGAAATCAACGCGATAGATTTTGAAATACTATAGACGATGCGATTTCACATGTAACTTAGTGTAACAGAAGCAGCAGTTGCAGTAAGCATAAAGAGGAATATGCTTTGCGGTAGATATGTGATGATGTTATACACTTGTTTGTATACATAACAGATAATGTTTGTTATATACACTTGTTTGTTATAACAGATATACACTTGCTTGTTATATAACAGATATAGACTTGTTTGTTATCACAGATATATAACAGATAATGTACACTACTTATGTTGCTACTTATGTTGCTACTTTTTTATTTTTGCCGAGGTAGCCATGAATAATCTATGATCACTGATAGTCTTGGTCATCATACCATTCAAGCGAGTTAACTTGGCATCCATTTCTTGGACTGCCTTGCTCTGTCTCTCTAATCTTAATCTTTGTGATCGTTCAACATCTGCTTTACTTCGACTATACAGATTTGATCGACTGGATACCTCAATTCTAGGAAGAGGCTGTTGTTGTATCATGTCTAGTCTCAAATTATGAGTATTTCTTGTTGATAAAAAGCTTCCCTTCATCGATAGTGGTCTCACATCGTCATCATATTCCTCGAGATTACGACCAAGTGTATCAGCAAAGATGACTGATTTAGATTTTTTCATCTCTTTTTTTAACTTCTGCACTTACAAAATCACAGATGACATGATGACGCTGATCTTTTTTTAACCGTTCGGCAAGTTTTGGTTTCCAAATCATCAAGTGCAATGTACGTACACTAGAGTAAAAGTTGTGTCACAGTACAGTACTATAAGTACCGAAACAAGAAGAGATGAATTGTCCCTTGAAAACTCATTGATATCAAACAAATCAACATAGAAGCGGTATTTTAACTCAAACTTGTATAACAGCATTCGGTATATTTGGGTTTTACTGTAGTTCCTATGATTAGGTTTTAACTTTTCTATAGTTCACATTTTCAGCATACTTCTTGAAGTTAATATTTCCTTGGGATATCCCGATATAGCAATGGATGCGACGCAACTCGTTGAGAAAGTTCTCTCGTTCAGCAATCTTTCTACATTGCTCCAGACTATTCAATGCATCTGCATGAGCCTCCTGAGCTTCTGATAAGCTTGCAAGCTGTATTAGGTATAAGTGTAATCAAACAAGATAAGTGATGAAGACTTCTTATCAGCATACAGGAAGTTTCTCAGAATATGAGGCATACCATTATCCAAGCGCCTATCTCCGCTTCACAATCTACCAATGATTGAACTAGCTGCATGTGCTACAAATTAACAAGATCATTTATATGAACCTCAGAATATAGTTATTTAATGCTTCCCACTTAAACTCGCTCACTTACCTGATCAAAGCAGCTTCGAGTAGTTGCGAAGTCACGCTTCATTAAAGCAAGAATGCCAAGATTTCCCACAGCCATACATTGCCCATGTAAACTCTGCATCTTGATGGATATTCTGAGTGCATCCTGCTGATGCTTAGCCGCCCTGTTGATGTTTTGCAGCATACCATAGCACAGACCGAGATTTGTATTAGCTACAAATCGTCCCCCCGAGTCTGGTCCCAGGTCTAAATGCTTCTGATGATACACAACCGCTTGTTCAAGGTATCCTACCACATCTGGATGAGGTTTGACATTGCTTTGAAAGCCAGCATCGGACATTGGTACAGCTAAGAGCATGTAATCCACGCCAATGTTATTACAAGCTGCAGCTGCTCCGATGATATCACCAATTTCATCACAAATTTGTAAGTATGCTTTGTAGCCTTCTATAGCATGAAGGTATTGGAATTGATTATCTTGAACAACAGCAAGTGATGCGAAAGAGGTCGCCTCGATGTCTCGTTTACCAGCTCTTTTATTTGATTGTGATAAAACTGAAAAATCTTTTGCAGCTGTCTTGATCAGTGCATCATGATCTATATCAAGCAAAGATAGGTTCGGTATAGGTGGACTATGCAGATCAGTATCAATCCATTCAAGGTCCTCTTTATGTTGTTCTGCTAAAAGTAAAGTATGTTTCTTTGTGATCACAAAAGCGTTGGGAGAGAACGCATATTTAAAGATGTATTTTTCTCTCGTCAATGCGGGAATTCTCTGAGGAACATTAACTGGTATGGAAACTCGTAATGCTTGATTAACTCGAGGCTTACTATCTGCCAATTGAGTACCTGGAATATCCATTTTCTGTATACTGTACAATTGTTGAAACGGTTCACTGATACTGTAGTTACTGTACTGTACGTACGCAAGTTAACCGTTACGTGCTCTGATTTTTTTAAGTTACTGTACGTAGTTACAAATACAGCGTAACTTACAGTACTGTATGCATTGTTGTTGACTGAACAGTATAATATAATGCTGGGAATAGGTTAGATTCATGGTATTATAAGAACCATATTTCGATGACAGGTAAAGTAGTTGATGCTGATGATGAGGTTGAGGATAACAATACTGATGATAGTTTTGACTTGATGCTGTCGGTTTCGTGATGGTTGCTTGATGATTAATGATGATGATAATAAGATGATGATAATTATAATTATAAAGTAACGTTTCTACAGATCAATCATTACGTAGTGGTGCTGAAGGTTATATGACTATCCCCAGTATTTACGATCCTATAGACGAGACCGATAGTACAATAAGATCGCAGACTCTACAAGGGTACAAGCCATGTATTTGCAAGTATCTATGCTGCTTCTTTCTCTTCAGCAATCGTGATAGGAAGCTTCGACGCAGGGCCATCAAGGTGAGGGAAGCAACCAATGCCCTCATAACCAAGGGAACTTCCTCGCCTGTGGACAAAGGAGGAGGAGGAGGAGGTATTGAATCTATGCAACGCCACAAGGCCGCTACTAGAATACAGTCGAGAATGCGTGGTGTACTAGTCCGACACACAAGTCTGTCACATTTCAAGAGTACTTTAAAACAATCATTGGATGAGGCAAACCGTTACTGGTTGCTTCAAAAGAAGATGAGAGAACTAGAGGCATTGCGAAAACAAACCGCTGCGCGAGTCAGGAAAAATGTAGGCTATATTTATACATATATATTCATACCAGGATTGCCTAATACTTGTACTACTTTCTCCTCCTCATCCAATAGTTGTCAGAACAATACGTTGCAGATGTGCTTGAGGTTTGTTTAGCTGTTGTTGAGGAGTCTTCCGATGCCAGCACGGCGATCCAGCGCATCTGGAGAGGCTTTAAGGCTCGCCAGGCATATTTGAATCGACCCCGGAAGCGGCCATTTCAGCGTCCAGTTCCTAAAGTTACAAAGAAGGTCAGTCAGCGTTTGATGTTTGCGTTTGGCGCTTTGTTCATAAGATCCAAACCAACTTGATGATGATGATGATGATGATGATGATAGTTCTCCACTGAACAAAGAACAAACTATACTACCCTTCTACTATAGCATCGGGTATCTGCCGAGGCATTACGGAGGGCATGGGCGAGGTCTCTGTTCGAGCCTTCAGACAAGAAATGGCTACACACCACTGACTTCGGTTACTCTAGACATAGCATGTGGGATAATATAGAGAAAGCGCCATCGGGACCAAGAAGTGGAATGCGCATCAATAAAGTACTTTTATAATGTTGATTCTATAATGATTATACTCATGCTGATGATTCTACTCTGCAAATTACAAATTATTAGGTGAAAGCATTGGTAAGGAGTGAACGACAGAAGGAAGCTCTTCTTAACGATCGTCATTCTTGGGTGGGAATACCTGTTGGGTTCGAATCTGAACTTGAGATGAAATTTACAGAAAGTCAGTTAGAGCCAGATAATGTAAGCAAGTTGAGAAGTTCCAGTCCTTATAAGTCGAGTACTTTTCAATCTTCTACCGCTGGAACTAGCAGTGACAGTGAGGATTCTGATGATGATGATGTTGTCAGAGATGAATCAGATGCTGTTGTAGACTTTAGTAAAATTGAGTCTAAGACGATAACATCGAAGCGGACAGAAAAACAAATTCTTCAAGAAATCGAAAGTTTGGGCTTTAGCAGCCTTGCAATGGATCCGATCTTGACCACAGGCGCACCACCATTAGGCACCTTCAGCTACGATCCACAAACAGGTCGTCGAATAGTTCACAAAGGAAATAATCGATGGATAGGTGTTTTAAATCCTAACTTTGTCGTTCATTATAACAATCATGTTTATAGTAGTGATCAAAACGATGGTGATAATTCGTCCACCCAAGAATCGTTGGATATTTCTCTCGTCGGATCTTCTGTTCAAGATCATCAATCAGGAACTATAACTCTGACTAATTACTCTCTACAAAATGAAAATTCCATGTTCTTAAGGGAACATAAAACTTTATTTATGGAAACTTTTTCTCATCGAAGTCTCCGCAGTTACAGTGGTCTACACTCTACGACATACTATGACAAGCTATTAATTAAACCATCAACAAAAATCTTTAAAGATGATGGTGCAACTGTGATAGACAACAATCGTGGTCTTGATTCGCATGTTAGAACAAGTGATTCTCGGATGACAAGTCCGTCTGCAAAGAGAAACATCGTTTCATCATCACCACATTCTACTTTGAGAGGAGCTAATGATAATAAACGAGAGTTGTCTTCTTGGACACAATTGAAGAATTCTGCTGATAGGATGATTCGCATGAAAGGAGTAGATTTAGAAAATGATTCTTTGCCATCAGATAATGAATCGATTTTCTTCAACAATCAAAGCAACGTTGCTAAAGATATTAATAACAGCAATTTTTTTAGTGATGTTGATTATGATAGTGACGAAGAAATGTGGAGGAGTAGATCATTGTTTAAACCTCGGAAGGCAATTGAACCTAAAGTTGTTGTTTGGAAAAGACCGACACAGAAACACTACAAATTGAAATACAATTGGTTACCTCAACCACTAGTCCATAATGCTGTCAACAACCTTTATTATGATAAGACTGTGAAAGATTTCTATTCTGATGCAAGAAGAAGAAATATAACGAATTTCAGGAAGGAGCTATTGCAAGACAAGGAGAGACATCTTTTCAATCGTGAGCGGTCTAGTTTGACTGAGCAAGTAGAACAACAGGATGGGTTGCAACTACTACCTCAGCAACTTTTCTCATCAATACTTCATGAGCAACAACAGACTGATCGGATCCCAAGCTTACGTAAGCAAGGATATGAAGTTCAACGGACGAAGCGCATTGATCATTACCGATCATCAGCTGATATACTAAACAATAATATCATGGTCAAGAGCACTGCGGGATCTACTACTTTATCAAGGACAAGTGCAAGTAATAATAACATGAAGCATGTTCTCGTGACCGATAGCATCCAGGACAACATGGATAACATGGAAGAGTCATCCTCACAGAAGCCGAATGCTGACGATGTGTCTTCCATAGGATCGGCTACTGCTACTTCTTCGTTTTATAGTATCAGATCATCTTCCAAAAAGCTTCAGAAAAGGAAGAATAAAAATAGTGATGATGTTACTTTAGATAT
>Ga0164295_10002142_pt1 | contig 16388 bp, 12 predicted proteins | sample GEODES006metaG_FD_111798 | JGI IMG/M metagenome (GOLD analysis project Ga0164295, IMG submission 111798) | Oligotrophic lake water microbial communities from Sparkling Lake, Wisconsin, USA - GEODES006 metaG | ecosystem: Environmental > Aquatic > Freshwater > Lake | place: USA: Sparkling Lake... | reverse complement strand
GTCCAACAGATCGTCAGGATGCAAGTGCGGACCAGGAAACACAAGTTTGGCGCCCATCATGACCGCGCCATAGGGTATACCCCAGCTGTTTGCATGGAACATGGGCGTGACGGGTAAGACCACATCGGTGCTGCGCAAAGACCAGAAGTCACCCAGCGAGGCGACTAATGTGTGAAGCACTGTAGAGCGATGCGAGTAGACCACTCCCTTGGGTTTTCCGGTTGTGCCGGAGGTGTAGCACATGGAGACCGGATCGTCTTCTGAATGAGCGGTGTATTCAAATTGACTGGCATCTGTGCCGGATAACCACCGTTCGTAATTCAAAAACTCTACAGGCACATCGGCGCGCGAAAAGGGAAACACAATGACTTTTTCGAAGCTGTACTTGTGCTCAATCTGGCGGTACATCGGCAGCAAAATGTCGTCAACTATCAAAAATCGGTCTTGCGCATCGTTTGCAATCCATGCAATTTCGTCAGGAGACAGACGCAAGTTCAGAGTGTGCATCACGCCGCCAGCAGCAGGAATTCCAAAGTAGCATTCCAAGTGCGCGTGATGGTTCCAACACAGGGTGGCCACTCGATCGCCTTTTTTCAGTCCCAAATTTTTTAAGCCCTGCGCTAGGCTTCGGGTGCGGCTATAAAACTGCCCGTAAGTGTGCTTAACCAGAGTTTTGTCGGGCAGTCGTGAGACGACTTCGTTGGAGGGAAACAATTTGCCCGCCCGCTCCAAAAAGTGATTCAAAGACAAGTTCACATTCATCATGGTGCTGCTCACGCCTGCGCTAGATTTCATAGTGGGCACTCCATGGGTTTTGAACTAGTAGACCGGTTTGTATTTCTCAAGAGTGTCCAATACCCCTTTGGAGACATTGAACCCAAGGCCATATTGAAGAGCGAGTTCCTGGCTGCGCTTTGCAAAATTCGGCACTCCCATGCTGTAAATGAATTGCAATGCACCACCCGTCCAAGCTGGGTATCCGATGCCGAAAATAGAGCCAATATTCCCTTCGTGCACGGACATCAGAACTCCCTCATCCAAACACCTTGCAGTTTCAATTGCTTGCCTAAAAAGGAACCGGTCTTTAATGTCCTGAACAGAAGTTGTGATGTGGCTCTTTTCAAATAATTTTTTTAAGTCAGGCCATAGCATCTTTTTTTGGCCGACTGGGTAGTCGTAAAAGCCTCCACCCGCTGCCCGCCCACCACGCTTTAACTCTTTGACCATTTGTTCGACCAACAGTTCTCCAGGGTTGGCCACATAGGAGCGCCCTTCTTTCTTGAAATCTTCGCGCGTTTGATCTAAAACATGAACCGACAAAGTCAACGAGGTTTCGTCGATCACGGCCAAAGGCCCGACGGGCATACCCACTTGCATAGCCAAATTTTCAATCATTGGCGCAGGAATACCCTCTTGCAACATGGACGCGCCTTCCATCACAAAAGTAGCAAAAGTACGACTGGTGTAAAAACCTCGTGAGTCATTCACAACAATGGGAAGCTTGCCCAAGGCCAGAACATAATCGTAAGCACGAGCGATGGTTTCATCATCGGTTTTCTCGCCCCGAATAATTTCAACCAGCTTCATTTTGTCAACAGGACTGAAGAAATGAATGCCAACAAATTTCTCTGGCTTGGTAATTGACAACGCTAATCCACTGATGGGTAAGGTAGAGGTGTTGCTCGCAAAAAAACCGCCCTCGGCCAGCATGCTTTGCGATTCTTTTGTCACCGCGGCTTTGAGTTCCCGCTGCTCAAAGACAGCTTCAATGATGAGATCGCATCCTTTCAAGTCCTGCGTATTGTCAGTGGCCTGAATCAAGTTCAACAAGGTTGCTTTTTGCTCTTCAGTGATACTTCCTTTTTCCACTAATTTTTGTGAGAGTACGGCACTGTATGCCTTACCTTTTTCAGCTTTTTCAAGCGTTACATCTTTCAGTACGGATGCAATGCCACGACTGGCTTGGCTGTATGCAATGCCGGAACCCATCATTCCTGCACCCAAAACACCCACCTTTTGCGGTCGATAGCGCGGTAAGCCCGCAGGCCGACTTAACCCGCTCTTGATGTTGTTCATATTGAAGAAGACGGTATTGATCATGTTGCGCGCAATGCCACTGGACATAAGGCCCGCAAGGTAGCGACTCTCAATACGCATAGCTGTATCAAAGTCGACCATGGCCCCTTCCACCATTGCCGCCAAAGCAGCCTCTGGTGCAGGATACAAACCGCGTGTTTTTTGTTTTAATGCAGCAGGCGCCACTGTTAAAAAGCCTGCCATTTCGGGGCTATGTGGCGTGCCACCAATCATCTTGTAGTGTTTGCTGTCCCAAACGTGCTGACATAGTTCGGGCTTATTGTGGGACGAAGCAATAAAGGCCAAGGCAGTTTTGCGAAGTTCTGAGTCTGTGTCTACCAGTTCATGCACCAAACCGAGCTTGAACGCTTGCTCAGGGCCAAATAACTTACTTTCTAAAATATAAGGCTGGGCCGCAAGCAGTCCAAGTATGCGCGTCATTTTGGTAATACCGCCACCGCCAGGAATGAGACCCAAGGTAACTTCCGGCAAACCAAACTGTGTTTTAGGATTGCGGGTTGCGATTCTGTGATGTCCGACCAACGCTACTTCCCAGCCACCACCTAGTGCACTGCCATTCAAACAACTGACGACTGGAATACCAAGTGTCTCTATTGTCCTGAAATTTTTCTTTATACGTTCAATTTCAATAAATAGACGTGGGCCATCAGACGAGGTCGATCTCATCACACCCTTTAAATCAGCTCCGGCAAAAAAGGTGGATTTGTTGGAAGCCAAAATAACTCCACGAAGCTTTGGCCGATCTTTAACAAGCTCTTGCGCAACCTGGGCTAAATCGTCTTGCCATTGCTTGCACATGGTGTTGACGGGAGACCCGTATTCATCAAACGTAACAGTGGCAATCTCTTGATCTATTTCGTAACGCAATGTTTTTAAAATCATAGAACCACCCGCTTTCAAATACGCTCAACAATGGTGGCAATACCCATACCACCACCCACACAAAGTGTGGCCAAGCCATAGCGAAGTTTTCGACGATGCAATTCGTCAATCAAAGTACCCAGAATCATGGCGCCGGTAGCACCAAGGGGATGCCCCATAGCAATAGCGCCACCATTGACGTTGACACGATCATGGGACACACCCATTTCACGCATGAACTTAAGAGGCACTGCTGCAAATGCTTCATTTACCTCAAACAAATCAATCTGATCGATTGTCAGACCTGCTTTGACAAGTACTTTTCTGGTTGCAGGCATGGGCCCAGTCAGCATGATGGTGGGATCCGCACCCGACAAAGCTGCTGCAACAATTCTTGCGCGTGGATTCAAGTCATGAATTTTTCCGGCAGCCTCACTGCCAATGAGTACGGCGGCAGCACCATCCACAATGCCAGATGAATTTCCGGCGTGGTGAACATGGAAAATACACTCTACTTGCGGATAGCGCTGTAAGGCCACGGCATCAAATCCCATGGATCCCAACTTCTCAAATGAGGCCCTGAGGGCACCTAAAGTTTCAGTCGTCGTTTGAGGCTTGATAAATTCATCTCGGGCCAGAATAACTTGGCCCAGCTTATCTAATACAGGCACCACAGATCCATCAAAGTAACCACTGTCTCTGGCATGTGTGGCTCGCTTTTGAGACTCAACTGTGAAGGCATCCAAGTCATATCGACTGAATCCGCAAAGGGTGGCAATTAAGTCAGCACCAATGCCTTGTGGCACAAACAAAGTAGCGCTATTTGTTTCTGGATCTTGAGCCCATGCCCCCCCGTCAGACCCGATGGGTACTCGGCTCATACTTTCTACCCCACCCGCGACGACCAAATCTTCCCAGCCGCTTCGAACCTTCATCGCGGCCAAGTTAACTGCTTCTAACCCAGAGGCACAAAAACGATTCACTTGAAGCCCAGCACATTGCCAATCCCAGCCAGCTTTAAGCGCTGCCACTTTAGGCACAACCGAACCCTGCTCACCAATAGGAGACACCACGCCCATGACTACATCGTCAACCGCAGCCGTGTCGAGTTGATTGCGAATTTGAAGTTGCGCCAAAACACCGGCCAATAAATCGACAGGCTTGACCTCATGCAGACTGCCGTCTTTTTTACCTTTTCCGCGTGGTGTACGAATCGCGTCATATACAAATGCTTCGGACATAACATCTCCAAAATTTGAGGCCATCAATTGCTGCAAAGCATTTAAATCGTGCACGAGTATACTTTTCGCGAACTATTGCCAGAGACCATCAACTTGCGTTTTCCTCAGGATAAACCATGATCCCAAGAACTCTTTTTTCGACCGAACACGAATCTTTTCGGGACAGTTTCAAACACTTTATGGAAAAAGAAATCGCCCCCTTTCATGATGCTTGGGAAGATCAAGGCTACGTCGACCGCGAAGTTTGGCGAAAAGCGGGAGAAAACGGATTTTTGTGCATGTCGATGCCTGAGGTTTATGGAGGGGCAGGTGCAGACAAGCTTTATTCTGTGGTTCAAATGGAAGAGCTGGGGCTAGCTGGTTTTACAGGCATCGGTTATGGATTGCACAACGAAATTGTTGCACCCTATCTTTTGCACTACGGCACTGAAGCTCAAAAGCAAACCTATTTACCAAAGTTGGCTACCGGTGAAATGATCGGTGCTATTGCTATGAGCGAACCAGCCACTGGCTCTGATCTTCAAGGTATTAAAACTACCGCGACTCTACAACCAGATGGTTCGTATTTACTTCGCGGCAGCAAAACATTTATTACCAATGGTTGGCATGCCGACTTGGTCATTGTGGTGGCCAAAACAGTCCCCGATGCAGGCGCCAAAGGGACGAGCTTATTCTTAATTGAACGAGGCATGCCAGGTTTTGAAAAAGGCAAACGTTTGAAAAAATTGGGGCTTAAGGCCCAAGACACTTCGGAGTTATTTTTTGATAACGTGAAAGTCCCTGCCACCCAATTGCTGGGAGGGGCCAATTACGAAAGCAAAGGTTTTATTTGCCTGATGGAACAACTTCCGTGGGAACGACTACAAATAGCCATCAGTGCTGTTGCTGCCTCCCAAGCTGCCATTGATTGGACATTGAAATACACCCAAGATCGAAAAGTCTTTGGTCAGGCTGTTGCGAATTATCAAAACACCCGATACAAACTTGCAGAGATGCAGACTGAAGTTCAAATTGCACAGGTCTTTATTGACAAATGTTGTGAACTGGTGAGCGTGGGACAGCTAAACACCCAAACCGCCAGCATGGCCAAATATTGGTGCACCGATCTACAGTGCAAAGTGATGGATGAATGTGTGCAGTTGCACGGTGGATACGGGTATATGTGGGAGTACCCCATCACACGAGCCTTTGCAGACGCACGTGTGCAAAGAATATACGGGGGTACAAATGAAATTATGAAAGAGGTTATTTCTCGAAGCATGGGGCTTACAGGAAAGTAACAAATTTAATCAAGCCAGATCGATTGACTGATGCCCCAATATCAATCTTCTACTTCACTACCGCGATCAAAATCTTTCAGCAAGGCATAACGCTTATTTCTTTGCTCTTGAACCATGCGAATAACGCGCTTCATTGGAACCCCCACCAAAGAAAGCGCATGCGTTGCCAACATCAAAGATCCTTCAATTGTTTCTGGCACCACTTCTGCAGCACCAGCTGCTTGAAGTTTCTCCAAGTACAAATCGTCTTGTGTTCTAACAATAACCGGCACTTGTGGGGCATGTTCTTGGATAAGCGCAAGTACACGCATAGCAGACGCATTTTCCAAATAAGTGACCACCACTGCACTGGCTCGCACCAATCCCACCGCCATGAGAGACTGCAAACGTGCTGCATCGCCATAGACAACCTGTTCTCCATGGGACTGTGCTCGACTGATTCGGTCCGGATCCAAATCTAGGGCCATGTAAGGTACGTTTTGGGTCTGAAATAGCTTGGCTAAATTTTGGCCACACCGACCATATCCACAAATGATGATGTGCTTTTCGATGTCCATGCTTTTTTGCACAATTTGGGTCATTCCAAGAGATTGCTGCAACCAATCGCTAGAAGACCATTTCATCACCCATTCGTTGGCGTGCATGATGATGAAAGGCGTCGCCAACATGGAAAGCACCATGCTGGCCAGCACAGGGTTAAGCCAATCAGCAGGAATCAATTGATTTTGCCCGCTCAGTGTGAGCAACACAAAACCGAACTCTCCAGCTTGCGCTAAATACAAACCAGTACGTAAAGAAACACCTTCACTGGCACCGCTCAATCGAGTGACGACCGTGATGAGTACAAATTTAAATACAACGGGCACTGTGAATAAAAACAATACGAAAGCCCATCGATCCCAAATAATTCGCCAGTCAAGCATCATTCCAATGGTGATGAAGAACAGTCCAAGCAAGATATCGTGAAACGGCTTGATGTCCATCTCCACCCGGTGCTTGAATTCCGTTTCGGAAATCAACATACCGGCAACAAAAGCGCCCAGTGCCAGGCTAAGTCCAGCAAGCTCAGTCAGCCATGCCAAGCTTAATGTGATCAACAAAACGTTCATCACAAAAAGCTCTTCGCTTTGACGGCGAGCCACCAATAGCAGCCACCAACGCATCAGTCTCTGGCCACCGGTTAACAACAAGGTAATCAATGCTGCGGCTTTGAGCGCAGCCACTAACAAAGCAGGTATCAATTGCTCCGCAGGCGCATTCAGGGCGGGAATGAGAACCAGCAATGGCACGACCGCCAAATCTTGAAAGAGCAAGACGCCAACCACACGCTTGCCATGCTCAGTGTCCAATTCCAAATTGTCAGACATGAGCTTGATCACAATTGCTGTGCTGCTCATGGCCAAAGCACCCGACAAAGCCAGCGCCGTCTGCCAACTCATCTGCCACAAAGAGGGTGCAATGCTATTTAAAAACAACGAACCCGTTGTTAAAAACGCAAGGGTCATCACCACTTGAAGTACACCCAATCCAAACACATGCTTTTTCATGGATTTGAGCTTGGGCAAATTGAATTCCAGTCCAATGACAAACATCAGAAAGACCACACCAAATTCGGCCAGATGGCGGATGCTTTCGGAGTTTTGCGCCAAGGCAAGCGCATTGGGACCAATCAAGACGCCGACAAGCAAATAGCCAAGCATTGGCGGCAGCTTCAGTAAACGACAGCCCACAACACCCAACACGGCGGACAACAGGTATAAAAGCATTAACTCCAAAGAGGTCATAAGGCTATCCTAACTAAATCAAACCGGGTGGCGATTTCCAACATCTTTTTTTATTTTTTGAATCCAGTTAATCTACCAATGGACTGCTCACTTTAATTGGGGAATTTGATGAACATGACGCACTACACAGTGGGTTTGTATTTCATCGGAGTGATTTTGTATCTGCTTAAATCGCCGTGTTGCCCATTACCCAAGCAGGCGAGTGGCGCACTGCCATTGATGTGGTGGCAGTTACCTGATTGGCGGTCTCTTACTCATGCTGATGCCTTTCTTTGCATTTGCGCATGGCATCAGCTAAGCTGACAAGCAACGCATGTTGGACTGGGGGCCAGTCACATGCTGACGGGCTACGACCACTTGCTGTTTCTGCTTGGCGTGGTGTTTTTTTAACCACATTCAAAGACATTGTGAAATTTGTGACCGCATTTACGGTTGGACACTGCATCACATTGGTATTTGCAACCTTCTTTCAAAACACATGGCAAGTGACAAATGAAAGATGAAGCTGTACTTGTTTTTTTCTGAATCAGGTGATTTCATCGCTGCAAATCACTCCGAGAATTAATCAGAATCGGGCCTACCCTTCGCTAACCGATGGATAACCAGTTGACCTGACTCAGCCACTTTTTGCATGCTGGCTTCAAGCAACGCCATTTCCCTTAGGGACAGAGACAAAGCTTGGTACTGCGCTGCCTGCGCCTGCGCTAACTCTGGCGAGGGTGATGCGTTTTGTACGGCATGGGTGATTGACGAAAAACTGCTCTGTAATTTAGTCAACTGAGCACGCAAAGGAGCAAGCTCGTCGCCTCGCTCAGAAGAATGCGACAAAGCATCTAAAGTTTGAACCAATGCTTCAAATGCACCTGCTTCACGAGCAGCAACAACTTGCAATGATAGATTTCGTTGACTTTCACCCCAACTGTTTTGGAATGTATCGTCACGCATGCTGTCTAATTGCTGTTCTAGGTGGCGATTGAGAACACCTAGGCGAGAGCCTACGGATACCACCTCGCTGAGAATGCCGTCAAGATCATGCACGATTTGCTTAACTCGATCTAAAAAATGGTTGATATCTTGCGCCAACTCACCGAATTCATCATTAGAATTTACTTTCGTTCGGGGCGACAAGTTCATCACCCCTTTTGCCAATGAAGCTGCTGTTGTGCGAAGTGCCAACAATGGTTCCATGCGAACTTTGAGAAGAAAAAACAGCACTATGGTGTGTATAACGATTTTTATACTTAAAGCACTGGCGGTGACGCGAACTTCTTGCCACCAAGTAGCCTCTTTACGAGATAAATAGCTTCTAACGGTCACAGTACCTAGCACCTCACCCACTTTCGCCTTGACATGACAGCCTAAACAAAACTGTTCAGCCTTAAGCTGAACGGACGACTCGCTGTTATCCCCTTCGGGCCAGCGCTGTCGTAAACCAATAGGGTTTAACTTAAAGGTTTGCTTGATAGACTCGACAGTGATGTCTGAAGGCAATACCGCAATGGACAAACCCAAGCTGTCGTAGTTACGATCCAAAATTGGGTAAACCGTTTGAGCCGCTGTAGGCCCACCAGAGTTCAGCATGATCGATTTGACATCACCAGCCAGTTGCTGAGCAGCTCGCTCAACCCGCTGAGGTTCATTACTTTTGAAGTCATAGACAACAACCACGTAGCGAATACCCAGCTCAAGTCCAGCCACCACAATCAACAGCAAAAAGAAGTCCCGAATCATGTGAAACATGAAGGACTGCTCAAACCTGCCAAAGCTGGCTTCTCTCATGGCTGCTCCTCTAAGGCTAGTTTGAGGAAATTCCCAAATGAACTAAGGTGCATGCGCAAGAGCTTAATGCTCAAGGGCCAAGCACCTCAGATATATAAATTAATTGTTGGTTGTGACTAAACTGTTCAGGGCAACTTGCTTTTCACAAACATTGCTGGCGATTTTTAAGTCGTGATCAATGACTGGCTTGTAGAAGTTCAGTTGCTGGGTTTTGGGAGCCACATAACCAACAGAAGCAATTTCAAAACCTTTGAGAACTTGAAAGCTGACCATGGCCATGGTTTGGTTGTTGCAATTGACTAAATAGTCAATTTGTTGGACACCGCTTTGCCCCATGTCGTGGAACTCACGAACACTGACCAAAGCTTGCGAATTAAAGCCTGCATATGACCAGGTTCGGTCGTTACTGGCCAACAAAACGTCGGGGTCTTTTTCAATATGTGAAGGCATGCTGCTTGTGGCAGCCGAAGTGATGCTTGAAACGATGAGGCAAGCAAGAAGTGTGGTTAGCTTTTTCATTTGAAACTCCTTTTGGGGTTAGCGCTGATTTTTCTGACACGCTAATCTTAATCAATGCATAAGTTTTGTAAAGGTAAATCATGGTCAAAATATAACTTTTTTTCAAAAATAAAGGATTATTTGCGAAATAACGATTCAAAATATGAACAAATAAGCTTTTTTAAACCCCATCCGCGAAAATATGCAGATGCTGCAGTTGCCACTGTTGAATTTGGTCAATTAGATGATTTATTTCACTATTTATTACGTGGTGGCTATTTTTTGTCGTAAGCTGATAGAAAAGTAGAAGTGTCGAATCACTTTTTCTTTATTTTTGTATTAAAAAATTGAGCAATTTTTTTTAAACCCCAAACACCTGGGAGCGGTCCAATGTTCAAAATTTTTAATCTGGTTTTTGCTGTTCTTTTCCTAATATGCGCTGGTTTGCAGTGGAATGACCCAGACCCTTATTTATGGATGCCGCTGTATCTTCTTTCAGCACTGTCATGCGCTTACGCGTTCAAACGAATCAATGCTTTACGGTTAAATATATTCAACATTGCGGTGTATTCAGCTTACGCTGTTTATTTGTTTGTAGCGCAAGACGGCGTAATTTCTTGGGCTGTGGACCACAACTTCGACTCTTTGACCCATTCCATGCTGGCCTCAGCACCTTGGATTGAAAACACCAGAGAATTTGGCGGACTTTTCATCATGTTGGTGGTTTGCTCCATCAATTTGTATGTCAGCAGACAAGAATTGTCTAAAGAAAACTTTGCTGAAGCTGACGTGAATCACGTCAGCGCCTGAACATCCAACCCAACGATAGCCAACATGTCTTTTTCTAAAATTTGTCTGCTTCTTCTTGCTTGTCTATTTGCGTCGTCCAGTGCTTGGGCTGAAATACCCATCCAAATGGTCAAAGTCGTTGGTGGCTTAAATAAACCATTGGCCATGGTTCAAGCCCAAGGCGACTCGCGCATGTTTGTCATGGAGCAAGAGGGTTTGATCAAAATTTTTCAAGATGGGAAAATCACTCACACACTGTTGGACTTAACTTCCAAAGTGTTACCTTTTAACTCAGACTACAGCGAAACTGGCTTGTTGGGCATGGCAATTCATCCCAACTTTCAGAAAAACGGAAAGTTTTATGTAGCGTATTCTGCGCCCTTGGGGTCTGACAATACCGTCACCCCGCCCGGCTATTCGCACCTCAATGTGGTGGAAGAGTTTGTGGTGAGTAAAAATCAAAAAAACCAAGTAGACCCCAATTCAGGCAAGCGTATACATTCTCTGCCTTGGCCAAATTTCAACCACAACGGGCATTGGATAGGTTTTGGCCCAGACCAAATGCTCTACATATCGACGGGCGACGGTGGCTACAAGGCCGAATGGACAGACAAAAAAACCAACTACAACAGCCAAAAATTAGACAACTACTTTGGGAAAATTCTTCGCATTGATGTTTCACAAAGTACCAAAGACAAGCCTTACCGGGTTCCCGCTGACAACCCTATGGTCAATGTTCCCCTGGCTCTGCCAGAAATTTGGTCATTTGGTTTGCGCGATCCTTGGCGCTGTTCTTTTGACACCAAAGGAAGCAAACAATTGATTTGTGGGGATGTTCAAGAAGACAGCTTCGAGTCCATCAAGATCATTGAAAAAGGCAAAAACATGGGGTGGCCGATAGTTGAGGGTCATATGCGTTGCTTTAGTTGGGAAAACCCTTTGGCCCACAAAGATAACTGTGACAAATCCGCCATCAATCCTGCTGTTATTGAGTACCCCAATTGCTCAGCTGTACCTAACGGCTGCAAAGGTATCTCCGTGGCCGGCGGCTATATATACCGAGGCAGTTCCTCACAATTGAATGGCAAATATATTTTTGGCGATTGGAGCAAGCGGTTTGACCAAAGCGATGGTCAAGTTTTCGTGGCTTCGCCAACAAAGACAGGCTCTTGGTCCATGGTTAACACCCGGATACAAATGAGTGAGCCGACTGTGAACGGAAAATTACCCTTTATCTTGGCGTTTGCCCAAGATAGCAAAGGCAATGTTTATGCTTTAACTGCTGTCAACAGCAAGCGTAACAAAGTGTTAGAAGACGCCATTTACATCATCAAAGCCGGCCACCCAGAGAAGTAATTAAGTTTCTCCTGTCTGACCCATCATTGAATCGATTTCGTGTAATCGCTTTAATGGATCAAGTTCGGACAAAAGCTGGACTTTTAATTCGGCGCTGATTTCTAAGGCTTCAGCGTACCGATTGGCTACCCAGCCACATTGGTCTAAAAGATAGGGCTGCAAAATAGGCAGACGGCTGATTTGCCCCTGTTTCTGAGCAGTAGCGATGATTTTGCCCAAACGACCCGCATGGTGCTCTAGATGGGTAGGCAATTCAACCTCAGGGTCTTGTGCAAGGATGGAGATATCTCCCTGCCAGACACCAAATGGTCCAGGCTGTATGTCATTTAACTTAAAGCGAAGACCCCCTTGGCAAATGACATGAAATAAGTTGGGTTGTACCTGTTCAAAATCGCGAATGTGGGCATGGCAGCCAAAGTCGTGCAGCATAGGCACCTCGCCAGGCACTTGTACCTCGCTGCCTTTTTTCAGCCACACCACGCCAAATGGTATTTGCTGCTGATGGCAACGTTTAATCAAGTCCAGATAGCGAACTTCGAAAATTTGAAGTGCGAGCATGCCATCAGGAAACAAGCCGTGAGAAAGAGGAAAAAGAGGAATTTGGTGCATCATGAAGCCGTACTTGAACGCTTTGTTTTGAATAAAAGCAGCTTAGGTCAAATTTGGCAGCACAAATTGCCAGTGGAAATCCGGCCCTTGGGGCACCAATGACAAGCTGGGATCAAAAAGAAAATCTTGCGCGTTCCCTGCATGATTTGGCAAATAAAGTTGAGTCGTAAGAACTTGCCCCCCCTTGCGCTGAACTCTTACATGTAGGTGCGGTGTTCTTCCCGGGTATGAACCAGGAATGAGAGTTTCTAAAAAAAATTCTCCTTTGCTATTGGCGTACTGATGCCCCCGCAGACTAAAGCCTTTTGTGTCGTACTGCCCTTTTTCATCGCATTGCCAAAAGTCCAACATGGCGCCTGAAATAGGTTTACATGCTGTATCAACAACCAAGCCCGTCAAACGCATGCGGGGGGCTTTCATTTTTGGTTCCGCAAGATTCATGCGCTCGGGTGATAGGGGTTTGAAAAAAGGCCCTTGCATTTGGGCAGGCGTTTGTTTTCCGCACAAATGATGAGCTGACTGCTGAGCCAACGACTTTCGGCTGGTGAGAATTGCAGGCGCGACTAAACCGAAAGAAATTACAAGGCGTCCATAACGCTGCAAAATATTTCGACGCGAAATCAGGGTTGTTTGCAAGTCTGCTCTCCGTGCATTTAATCAACAAAATATTTTTAAACTCTATCAGCTTTTCTTAACTACATGGTGAGTCAAAATTTTTCGGATAGTTGGCGAACAACATACTCTGCGCCTCTGATACTGAGGTGATCATCATCTAAATAAAACAAGATGCCGTTCTTTGAACCAAAACACCAATTTTCATCGCACAAAGCTTGGGCTAAATCAATAACCTTTATGTCCGGCCTTTCTGAAAGTATCTGATTTACTCCAGCCCTGTAATTTTCGGTTCTCTGCATAAAGTCACTCTTGCTAACTGCACATGGGTACATCACCTTATGGGTAATCACTAGCGGGCGGAAACTAAAGCAGCTTCTGATATCAAATCCAAGTTCTGGGACATCATGCAAAAAGCTTACTTTTTTATTGGCGGCTAGCAATGCATCCAAGGTATTTGCCAAGCCCCTCCGATAAACCTCTTCATTGGTTCGCAGACCACGATCTTCACCATCAAAGTGCAAAACCCAAGTACCAAATTGTGATGACTCGATATCTCCAAAACCTTTGCCCGTTGTGTAAATGGGCCCCCTGCTCGTCAATATCACATGCTTGATTGCCGGGTCTTTAATTACTCGCAAAATAGCTTGAGTACCTTTTTTTAAACAGTTTCGGGTGTCTCCACCAAGGTCTTGGATGACCACATTTAAAAGGGGGGGGCATCCATCGCTACCACCATAAAGACCTATGGTCTGACCTTTGGCTTTGAATAGCTCAACCAGACCAGCGTAAATAGTCAGTGCATGGCTGTCCCCCATAACAACAGTCGATGGATCAGGCCCACTAGAAAGGCAGCGGGGACCCTCGTTGCTGGCGTCACCGCAATACCAATCTTGACTGGTCGGAATATTGAATTCCAAATCTGCGATTTGTAATTCAATCAGCTGATTGGTGAATCTTGACTTGAAGCCATCAGACATATAAGTAACAAAGCCCAAGCTTGCGGTGATCGACATCATTGCGATCAACATATATGTTTTAGCTCTAAGATATAAGCCAAAACGAATTGGCCGCTCAAAAAAGTAATAGGTAAGCAAAGACAAGCCCAACGCAATGGCAATACACAAAAGGCGAATTTGTAAATCAGGCTGACTTTGTTCAAGAATTCTTGCTAATGACAGCAATGGCCAATGCCATAAATACAAAGGGTAGCTGATTAAACCAATACCAACCAGAATTCGGTTGGAGAGAACCGATTGGTTAAACCATGATTGATTACCCGCAGCAATGATCAACAAGGTTCCAACGACTGGCAACAGCGCCCAGCTGCCGGGATAGAGCTGGTCTTGGTCGATAAAAAACAAGCTCGTCAACAACAGCAACAACCCCACAAAAGAGAGTCCGTGATTTATCCATTTGTAATTTTTGACCTCCGCTTGGATCGCCTTGGATTCCAGAAATTTTGCTTGTGTAAGCAAGGCTAACAAACTTCCTGATAACAGTTCCCACATGCGGGTGAAGGGCAAGAAGAATGTTGCCGATGTAAATTTTTCAACCATCAGCAGGTTCAAAAGTAAAGAGCCAAACAAAAGTATTGAAGTTAACCTGATTGCATTTAATTTGTACTTAAAGACCCAGCACAATGTCAAAGGCCACAATAAATAAAATTGTTCCTCTACACCAAGACTCCACATATGCAGCAATGGTTTTGTATAGGCGGCGTGATCAAAATAACCGCTCTCACTCCAAATAATCCAATTCGGAATTAACAGTGCAGTCGCCGATATATGCTTGCCAAGTAATTTGTATTCGTCGGACAGTAAAGCAAACCAACCCAATATTTGACAGGCAATCAATACCAAAATCAAGGATGGGAAAAGGCGCCTTACCCTGCTTGCATAAAAAGATCTCAGGTTGAAATTTTGTTTAGTTAGGCCAACTTGAAGTAGGTGGGTAATTAAAAAACCAGAGATTACAAAGAAAACATCCACTCCAATAAAGCCGCCTGAAACCCTTTCCGGAAAAGCATGGAATGCAATAACCATAAGTACAGCAACCGCACGCAATCCGTCTATGTCTGGACGGTAACTTGTAGCGTAAGGAGATTGCATAGGCAATAAATAATCAGTCTCAGGCCCACTCGCTCACTTAAAAAGCTAACTCAGCAGGTTCAACAAGCCTGTGATGAGCAATGCATTGGTGAAGTCAATGAAGAAAGCACCTACGATGGGCGCCACCAAAAATGCGCGTGGCGATGGCCCATATCGCTGCACCACGGAGTGCATGACTGCCATGGCATTGGCTGTTGTGCCGAGCATAAAGCCGGTGAAGCCGCCGCTCATCACAGCAGCGTCGTAATCGCGGCCCATGACCCTGAAAACCACATACCAGCAAAAAACAGCTACCGCAATAACTTGAATGAAAAGATTCACAAGCAAAGGTGCTGCAATGGAAGTCAATTCCCACAGCTTTAAATTCATTAAGGCCACAGACAAAAACAAAGACAAGCAGACCAGACCCATGCGCTCTGTCAGTTCGTGTGGAATTTGAATCCATCGGGTCCGATCATCCATATTGCGAATCACTGCGCCCATGAGCATGGCGCCCACATAGCCAGGCAGGGTTAAATCAGCCGACTTCATCACGCTTCCCAACCAAGAACCAACTCCCATAGCGAAAAGCAACACGCCAACACCTTTAAGTACTGTCAGTAAGTCGCGCTCTTCATCGCTGCTTGAATCAACAGGTATGCTTGTGGTTGATTGTGCAGAAGGGGTTGGTGAGCTTGTGGGTGAGTGCAGTTGGTAACGCACAATCAATCGTGTCACGATAGGTCCACCGACCAAGCCACCCATAACGATACCGGCCATCGCAGCAGCAATTGCCACCGATTCAGCTGAAGCTACGCCAGCAGCTGCAAACTGCGGCGCAAATGCCAAGGCAGTTGCAGGCCCCCCGGTCAGTGCAGCTGGGCCCATCAACACCCCCAGCAATGGGGATTGACCGAAGGCGACAGCTGTGGCTATGCCGATCAAACTTTGGATGACAGCCAAAAATGTTGCAAGCGCGAGAAATACAAGTGCTTGTCGGGTCCCAGCTTTTAATAAACCAACACTGGCACTCAAGCCAATGGATGTGAAAAATGCCGTCATCAATGGCGCTTGCAAGGTGGTGTCAAACTTAACGGTTGCAAGACTGAATTCACGCGATGCCGTCACAAGGATTGCAATCACCAAGCCGCCAATAACTGCAGCAGGAATGTTGTAGCGTCGCAGCACGGGTATGCGGCGCAGAATAAACACCCCCATAAACATCGCGACGGCACCCACCGCAGTGGTTTGAATAAAGTCAAGGGGCAAAGTCATTCAAGATCTCCAATTCCCAGCTCAGGTTTTTCAACGCACCCTTTTAAGTCTTGGAATATACCAAGCCAAATTAAATTAGCACCTGAATGGCTGGGGTTTCTCATGGGCTTCATTGGT
>Ga0164295_10002141_pt1 | contig 16389 bp, 17 predicted proteins | sample GEODES006metaG_FD_111798 | JGI IMG/M metagenome (GOLD analysis project Ga0164295, IMG submission 111798) | Oligotrophic lake water microbial communities from Sparkling Lake, Wisconsin, USA - GEODES006 metaG | ecosystem: Environmental > Aquatic > Freshwater > Lake | place: USA: Sparkling Lake... | reverse complement strand
TGAGTTAGCCCCCTGAAACACAGTCCCGGCGGTATTCCTTAAACTAACAATTAGGAATACGACTATGGATATGACTATGTCTTCAATAAGGCCCAACAGGGTTGAGGTGGTCACAAGCGTTCAGCGACGCAGGCGCTGGACGCCAGAACAAAAGCTTGAAATCGTCAAACAAACTAATGAAACAGGTAGTTCCGTGTCTCTGGTAGCCAGAGAGCATGGTTTAACTGCTGCTCAGCTATTTCAATGGCGCAAGGCTTATTTAGAAGGTTCATTGGTTGCAAGTTGGTGCTAATGAAACTGTTGTGCCTGCCTCTGAGCTTCAAGAAGCTATGAAACGCATTAAACAACTGGAAGGCGCCTTGGGACGCAAGACTTTGGAGAACGAGATTCTCAAGGAGGCTGTGGACTTTGCCAAAGCAAAAAAGTGGATTGCGCGCTCGCCAGTATTGCCCGGGGACGAGCAGTGAGGGCTGTGTGCCTTGCTCTTGGCGTGTCGCGCAGCCATGTGTTGGCAAAGAAACACCGTTCATCTGATTGGGCGGACCGCAGAAAGTCTCCACCAAGAGCTGATGACACGCATGTCAAACAAGCCATAGCCGATGTGGTGCACAAGCGAGCTACCTATGGCTATCGAAGGGTGTGGGCCAGACTCAAGCTCGATGGTCACACGGGTATAAACCATAAGCGTGTTTACCGCGTGATGCGCGATGCTGGCTGGTTGTTGTTCAGACAAGGTCAAAAGCCTTTAGACACTAGGAAGCATGAGGGCCAAGTAGCCGTCAAGCAAAGCAACACGCGTTGGTGTTCAGATGGTTTGGAGCTATCTTGTGACAACGGTGAGCGCGTGAGAGTGGCGTTTGCTCTGGGCTGTTGTGACAGAGAAGTCATGAGCTGGGTGGCCACCACCAAAGGCATCGATGCTGGACTGGTGGGTGATTTGATGATGCAAGCCGTTGAGAATCGATTTGGTGCAAATGCAGCACCCCAAAAGCCCATTGAATGGCTCACCGACAACGGTAGTTGCTACACGGCGGCAGAGACACGCAGCTTTGCGAAGTTGCTGGGACTAAAGCCGATTACAACACCGGTGACCAGTCCGCAAAGTAACGGAATGGCTGAGAGCTTTGTGAAGACTCTGAAGAGGGGCTATGCCAAGTTGGCAAATAGACCAGATTCAAAGACTGTGATGGCGCAATTGCAGAGTTGGTTCGATGACTACAATTCTTACCATCCACACAGTGCATTGGGCTATTTGCCACCAACGCTATTTAGGGAAAAACAATCGGTAACTTAAACATACCGACGAGACTGGATTACGGGGTCAAGACCAGGGGAGACATCAAAGGCGCGGGAAGCCTCTGAGATCGAAGTCTTTCCTTGAATAAACTCCATCACCAAAGCCGCCATGCGATTGGCCGTCAACCTCTTAATATCGTCTTCCATCGTCATACTCATGGTTAATTTCTCCAATAGTATGAACTGTGCAGGTTTTTAGTGGGTCATTACAGGTGTTGGTAAATTCTTAGCATAACAATTTCCTTTAGAGAATTGTTACACTTGGACTTTGAGAGCGGCAATTATTAATAAGTCTTTAAAAAATTAATAAGAAAAATAACAATCCTGAAATAAGTCAGTAATAGTAAATTTATTTTTAATATTATTTTTTGAATAAATATAACCAATAAAGCCAGATCTATATGATTCCTTACCATGTTGAATAGAAACGTCTGGTCTATCGAAACCAACAACTCCCTTACCGATTAAAGTGCCATTATTAAATATGTATATATATTCAGGGACATTTTTTTTATCATAATTGTATATCCACCCATAAATTTTAGAATAACCAGTAATATTTTCAATATCAATTATTTTATCAATAGCTCCAATACAACTATAATTAGCGGGCGAAGTAGTAGTATATTGAAATATAATATTATTATAATCAGTATTTGTAAAAGGTTCCTTTCTATAAATAGAAGTTTTTAATTGTTGAGATTTAGTTGCAATTTCAATTGCGACTTTTGAATTAGGATATATTTCTGAAATAATTTTTGTATCATCAATATTTAATCCCGCAGCCAAACCGGCTAATTTATAATTCAGTAAATTAGAATTATTTAATGCACGAAATTGTAGCGTAAACATCAAAAATAAAATAAAATAAAATAAAATTGCTACTGTTGAAAATTTCTTATTTTCAACATATATCTTGTATATAAATTTATAGTTTAATATTGCAATCAAAACCCATGAAATAATCGCTGGAGTTGTATACCGACTATCTAAGGCCTGGTTAGAACCAAATATCGCTCTACCACCAGCTGTAGCTAATGAACTTAAAATAATAAAAGTCAGATAAAATAACATTGATTTATGTAATAAAGAACAATTAATGTTATTACAATTTTTAAAATAACGGAATATTAATATAATAAAAATCGTGATTAATAAGAAACCGAAAAAAATTGCTAAACCACCTCCTAAGAAACCTCTGAATAAATGATGAAAAGGACTACCTAAATAAGTTAAAGAATATTTAATAAATAATAAAGGATGATTAAAAAGAGTTTCTACAACATTACCATGAGATGGTGGTGATATATAATCATAAAAGTAAAAAGAAATTGAAAATATACTTAATAACAGTGTAATAAAAAATGTAAATTTTAATTTTTTGTATTCGAAAAGAAATAGTGTTAACAAAGGTAAAACAATAACTCCATTTGCCATTGTCCCAACTGATAATATAGCGAAAAACAATGATAAATAAAAAGAAATTAAATTTTTATCTATTAAAAAGTTTGATATCAAGTAAAAAGAGAAAAGTGGTAATAGTTGAACTAACAAAAATTGACTTTGAAAAGCCCAAGTAATATTTTGTGACTGCATCCATTGGAAAATCCAGGCAACAATAATACAGCAAAAATAATATTTAAAATTAAAGTCAACTAAATCATGTGCATAATTCAAAAATATTTTAATAAAAAAAGCGGAGATAATAAATATAATTAAATAATTAATAAAAATAAGAAAAATATAATTACTATCGAATAAAATTTCATTTACTAAAAATAGAACTTTTGATAATACTATTCTGTGTTCGTTGTGTTGAGTCCAAAATAATTTTATATTATTAGTTTCTTTAAAACTATTTAAAAAAATTAATGAGCCATCCCACATATCCCAATAAGGTATGTTAGTAAAACTAAGATGACCTCCAATGATAGCCAACAATACCATGGAAAGTGGAAAAAATATAAATAATTTATTTAATTTAAAATTATCTGATGATTTCGTTCGTTTATAAAATTCAGTCATTTTTAAATTAATTAAAATTATTAATATTAAAATTATTTTTTTAAAAGATGTTTTATTTCAAACATTGATTTATTAAGATTAAAATCCTCTTTAATTAAAACTAATATAGTTAATGATATAAAAAGTAATAACTGATTCAAATGTAAGCATAAAGAAAAAATAAATGATTGATTAAAATCAACGTTGTAAGTTTTCAATATAAAAATAACAATACTTTCAAATGTAACAAAATTACCAGGCATCCCTGGAATAGCACCAGCGATAATAGTGCCTAAAAATATCTCTAAAATACCTTTTATTCCAATAAATTCTAAATTAAAAAAATATACGGATATAATAACGTTAATTAGAGATAATAACCAAATCATGAAACCATAACAAAAGAATTTGATTAAGTTGATAGTAGAAAGTAAATGATAAAATTCTGTTGAAATATCATTCAAAAAATTAAATAACTTAAAAGGGGAATATTTATTGATAACCTCAAAAAGTAAATTTTTAAAGAAATATAATAAAATTATAATTATTAAAGATATCATTATTATTATATTAAAAAATAAAAAATTATATTCAATAAAAAAAATTGAAGCAAAAGCGCTAAAAATAAAAATTATTAAGGCATCACCTAATCTTTCCAAAAATAATATTGATAATGCTTTGTGAAAACTAACCAATGAATTTTTGAATAAATAAAATGGCTTTATAAATTCAGACAATCTTGCCGGCAAAATAACTGCTAGTCCATTAGATAAAATAATTGATTTTGTTATAATTATAAAAGTTTTCTTATTAAATGAATTATTGTTAATTAATAAAGACAATCTTTTTGTTGATAATAAAACTGATAAAATGATCAATGGTTGAGTAATAAATAAATAAAGTTTTAAATTTAGTTTTTCGAAATATTGAATTATATAATCATAATCCAAATAATTAATTGTATAATAAAAAAGAAATATGATAATAGAAAACTTTAAAAATTTCAGAAACATATTAATGCCTTATTTTTTTCATTCGGGCACCAATAAGTGGTTCAATGGTAGTATAAAATTTTACTGGAATTTTATAAGAGCTTAGTTTTAATATACATTTTTTTCTCAACCTACTTTTAATTTCCTTTAATTCTTCATTAAATGATAGTTGTAATTTTGCTACTACAATATTACCAATAAAAGGGTGAATTTCAGCAAAAACTAAAACATCTAACACATTTTCATCTTCTAATAAAATATTTTCAATTTCAGCAGGGTATACTTTTTGACCACCTACATTAATTATATCTGAATTTCTACCAATAATCTTAAAATATTCACCATCATTTTCAACAATATCTTGTGTATTAAAATAACCATCTTCATCAAAGGAATTTGGATAATTAATATAGCCAATCATGGAAAATTTTGATTTTATCCAAAGTATATTATCAACTATTTTCAAATCAAATCCATTTCCACCTAGCTTAAACCATAAAGATCCATCATTTTTAGACTTAGATTGTAGTACACCTACTTCAGATAAACCATAAGTTTGTTGAAATATTATATTTGGTAATAAATTTCTTAATTTGGTTAATGTAACATTTGGCATTATTTCTGTACCATATGTTATCTTTTTTAATGATGAAAAATTAAAAACATTCAATAAATTAGAAGCTAATAACATAGTCAAAAAAGAAGGTGTTGTAGGTAAAATTTCAACAGAATAATCTTCGATAGCTTTGCATACCTTATATACACTCCTATCTTCTAATGTCACAGCTGTACCACCAGAACATAATATTCCGAAAATTGTATTTAAACCTCCAAAATGATCAATCATTAAAAATGTCACAACAGAAAAAGGCTTCTTTTGTATCGTAAATCTTGATATTATTATTTCGAAATTATGTAATATTGCCTTAGGTGTACCTGAAGTGCCTGAAGAAAACAAAATAAACCCTGCATTATTTATTATTTTAAATTCATCCAAAAGTTTATTTTCAATATATATTTTATTTTCAAATATATTTATTTTTTTATTTAATATATTAAAAGAAATAATAAAATCACAACCACATATATCCAATGCATTAGAAGACTCAATAACTGAATTGCTTGAAAATGGAACAATAATACATTTTTTTATAATGAGCGCAAAAATAATAGCAATTGATTCTGGAGAAAAATCTGTATGTAGTGCGACAATGGATGAATCAATCAAATTGGATGAATCTAATTTAAGCTTGTATTCAAAAGTTAATTTATAAAGATCATTGTATGAATATTTTTTATCAATATGAATAAAAGCAATACTATTTCCATTTTCTTGAAAAGAATCTAAAAGTTTATAAATAAACATAATTAAGTCTTTAATAATTCATTAATAACAAGTGAAATAATTTTGAAAGATGTTAAATTTGCAACATCTTCATCAGGAATACTTATCATAAACTCCTCCTCTAAAGCTAGAATTAAATTCATATGTTTTAATGAATCCCATTCTTTGATCGTATCCATACTTGTATTGACATCAATAAGTTTATTATCAATTTTTAGGACAATGCCTAATATACAAATAATTTTTTCGTTTATATCATTCATAAAATTATCTCAATCCATTCTGATCGATTTTTTAAATTAACTATATTTTTTTTATCTAATTCATAATCAGCCTGTAAGGGTTCTTGGTTAATCATTGTAAAACCCAATTCTTTATAAAAATCACTAACTTGAATATTTTTAATTGATTTAATAAATGAACCTTTTATCTTATTGATTCCCTTATCAAAAAGATATTTAATGATATGATTAAAAATTGAAAACTCAATACCTCTACCTATAATTCTACAACTCATAAAAAAAGAATCTATCAGTGCAATATCATCGTTAATATTTATTAAAACTACTCCTGTTATACCAGAGTCACCAAATTTATCGCTGACTGACATGCTAAAAACCTCCCAGGAATTATCATTAATTAAAGTATTTATTTGATTCTCATTATATCTTTTAGTAGTTAGATTAAACTGGTTAGATTTTAAAGATAATTGACTAACTCTCGATGCATGTAACTTATTATTTTGAGATAATTTTACTTTTATATCTAAAGATTTTAAAAATTCCGAATGATCTGTAAAATTGTTTTTGTAATTTTCTATTACTTGCTTTAACTTATATTGATCTGTTTTATTAGTATATAATGATAAATTATCATTATTATTTATAAAACAACTTGTAATATTATTTAGTAATACAGGGTAAAGTGAAATCTTATCGGGGACTTTAAAAACAGTTACATCACTTAATTGAGATTTAACCATTTCACACTCAAATGCCGAATCATCAACAAATACAATACTATCTAAACCAATATTCAATTCAGAGGCTATATTTTTAATATTTTCTGATTTTGAAAGCCAATTTATTTTTTTTAAAATAATTTGATTCATTTCTATTGGCATTTTTAATTCAGAAAATAAATTGATAATATCTTCTTCATTATTCTTAGAACATAAACATAGTAAAACACCTTTTTTTTCTAGATTAGAGAAAATATTTTGCGCCAACCAGTATATATTTGAAGGATATTCATGAGGAGATATTTTTACACCATCAACTAGATCTTCCCCAATTACACCACCCCATAAAGTATTATCACAGTCCAACACTAATGCTTTATAATAATATGAGTTAAAGTAACTAGTATAATCACAAACATAATTAGCTAAATAACTTAAAAAAGTATTGGTATATGGCTGCTTATTTTGAAAATATGATTTATAGTTAATTGAATTTTTTAATCCTAAATAATTAACAATATTATTTATATCGATTATTTTAATATTTTTATATTTACTCGATTCTTCTATTAATAAAAGATTGAATTTGTCAATAACTTTTTGTAATTCTAATGAGGGATTAACAGAAATCAAGTGGAATTTTAATACTAGTACATAATCAAAACTTTTATAATTATTAAAAAGAATTTCAATTTTTTCTTTAAAAGAGTTTAATAAGTCAAATATTATATTATCGCTAAGTAGGCTAAATTGAGCTTCAAACGATGGCATTATATTGTCGAAATGGTTATAATATATTAATGTTTTCACAGATTTGGAAATAAATAAATTAATATCATTGAACTCATCATTATAATTTCCAAAAACAACATCTAAATATACGTTATTATTTGCTGCATACCATTTCAAATAACTATCAAATGGAGATAATGTAATATTAGATGAAATACCTAATATATACTTTTTTTTATCAGAAAAATTTTTTTCTAAAGAATTACATTCTTCGAGTATTTGAAGAAAACTCTTTTCATTTTGTATGAATTTTGATTCAACTGAAATAACTGAATGTTCCATGTTTAATACATCACCTTTCCACCATTAATATTTAAAGTTTGTCCGGTAATAAAACCAGAAGTTTCTGAAATCAGGAATTCTAAAGCATTGGAAATATCATCAACATTAGCCAATCGTCTTATTGGTGTTTGCCTTGCAGTAATCAATTGAATTTTTTCGGAAATATCTTGAATTAATGTTGTATTACATAAACCTGGAGCTATAGAATTGACAGTTACACCATAGCAACCAAATTCTTGAGCTAATTGCTTAGTAAGCTGACCTAATGACACTTTAGCAATTGCGTAAGCACACCAGCCAAAAGTTGGTTCATCCTTAACAACTTGTGATGTTATATTAATAATTCTGCCCCATTTATTTTCTATCATTTTTGGTAAACATAATTTTGAAAGAAATAATGAACTTTTAACCTGAACTGACATATGCTCTTCAATATCGATCCAATCTAAATCTAACAAAGATTTAGAAACAATACTAGATGATGCATTATTTACTAACAATGAAATATTGTTATACTGAGCAAGTGTAATATCAAATAATTTTCTAAGGTCATTAATATTATTTAAATCTGCTTTAACCGCATAAGCAGTTTTACTGTCTGATTTATTAAATTCTTGCAGCAATGCATAGGCATAATCTTCAGAAGTGTTATATGTAAAAACAACTTTGTAATTTAGGGAAACTAATTTACGACAAATTTCACTCCCAATTCCACCTGTTCCACCAGTTACAATTGCAACTTTTTTTAATCTGGAATTAGTTTCAGAAGTTTTTACTTTCTCTATCTCTTTTAAGAGTTTAACAACACCAGACCCACTTAATACTTTTTTATGATTTTGATTATAAATAATAGTATCAATTTCAAGTAATCTTTCTTTAGAATAAATCTTAGCAACCGTGCATACTATTGTTAAGGTGTCATTTAATCTAACAGGTATTAAAAAATTAAAATTTTGTGATAACCAAACAGACCCTGGTCCAGGTAATTTAGTTCCAATTATTGTTGAAATAAAAGAAGCACCAAGCATGCCATGAACTACGATTTTTTTATATGGTGTTTTATTAGCGTAAATAGGATCAACATGCAATGGATTCACATCACCAGTCATATCTATGAACTTATCAATATCACTTTTAGTTATTTTTTTTTCTAATGTATAGAAATCACCTATTTTAATTTCTTCGAAAACTTTAAATATCATGTTTATCACCCCATCTCCAAACAGAGGCACCAAAAGTAAATCCAGCACCGACAGCAGCAAATAGAACTAATTGTCCATTTTTTATTAAATTGTTATTTAAAGCTTCATCTAAAGCAATTCCCAATGAAGCAGAACCTGTGTTTCCAATTTTATCAACATTTATATATGATTGATTTTCATTAAAACCCATTTTTTTTAATATATATTGAATCATATTTAAATTCGCTTGATGAAAAATTATAAAATCAATATCTGTAACCTTAACATTAGATTTTAAACAAGCTTTTGTAATCGTTTTAGGCAAGTGTGTAATAGCCTGCTTCCAAGTCGCTATTCCATTCATTTCCATGAATTCAAATGAATTGGGAGAATTAGACGTATCTGATGATATAATGTTATTTAATCTATATTCTGAGCCCCCATTTCTCATTCTTACAGCCTCATAATTTGTACTATCAGTAAAGAAATATGAACCCAATATTCCATAGTAATCTGTACACCTAGATAAGATTATTGCACTCGCACCATCACTCATGTATACAGAAGTATTAATATCGCAATTATTTATATATTTTGAATTTACTTCTGAACCAATTACTAAAGCATTTTTAATATCAGAATCATTAAACATTCTTTCTGAAGCAACAGTTAATCCAGTAAGTAGGCCACAACAATTAACTTGAATATCAAAGATTTGCGTATCTTTACACTTTAAATTAAAATGGACTTTAGCAGATACAGCCGGGAAAATATAATCACCAGAAAAAGTGCAAACAATAATAAGATTAATATCATCTATTGAAATATTAGATTTATTAATAGCTTGTAAGGCAGCCTGCGTAGCCATTGATGAACAAGTTTCCCCATCAGCAACCTTGTATCGACATGTTATGCCTGTTTTATCGATTATCCAAGATGGATCTATATTAAGATTCTTACAAAGCTCTTCATTTGTTTCAATTAGTGTGGGTAAATATTGACCCGTAGCTAAAATATTTACTCCAGTTTTTATATGATCCATATTTTATAAAATAATTATTTTTGCAAAAAACTAATTAATGCCTTATTACGTAAGGCTAGATGCGAGCATTCAATATGATTACCGTGACCAGGGTAAATTGTAAATTTACTATTAGTTAATAATAAGTCCCAATATTTTAAAATATTATTTTTTAATAATTTTTTATTTTCACCGGGCAAACCAGATAATCCAATTCCATTCGCGTAGACTGAGTCACCTGTGAATAATGCATTTCCAATTTTAATTATAGACGAACCAGGTGTGTGACCAGGAAACTCTATAAATTCAATAAGGGTATCAAACATATGAATATTACTCAATTCGTTAACCCATGTTGTTTTAAAATCCAATGATATTTGGATATTAAATTTGAGAGCTAATAATAAAAAATTTGATTGCTCTACTGTTTTTTTATCCTTTGGATTCAAATAAATTGGTAAATTAAATTTATTTTGAAAATAATTAGCGCTACCAATATGATCGAAATGACCGTGTGTACATAAAACAGCAGAAGGTTTCAAATTTAACATTTCAAAACAACTTTCAATATACTTTGGATCCAAGCCGCCATCAATTAATACAGAGTCATAATTATTATTCAATGAACAAATATAAGAATTAGAAGGAAAGGCTCCAGATGTAACCTTATATATATCACCATCACCCCAATTTCCAACCAATTCGAACATTTTAACTTACACCACCAAGGAAAATCGTTTGGGATGTAATAGAATTACTTTTTTCTGAAATATAGAAATCTATTACGTTAGTAATATCTTCGATAAACGAAAAACGATTAATTGGTAAAGTATTTATTATTTGATTAATTTTTTCTCTAGGTAATTGAGCAAGCATATCACTTTCAATTGCATTAATACATAATGTATTACATGTTATACCGTAAGGTGAGTATTCTTTTGACAAAATATTAGTTAACGTAATCAAACCAGATTTAGTAGCGGCATAAATTGAATCGCCAATTGGCTCTAAACGAGCTGCCATTGATCCAATATTAATTATTCTACCATATTTATTTTTTTTCATAATCTTTACAGATTCACGAGAAACAATAAATGGGCCAAAGAGATTTACAGCCAACATGGATTGAGCAGCGGCTGGCGACATAATTAAAGAATATTGTGAAGTTAAAACTCCAGCATTATTTACTACAATATCCAACTTACTAAATTTCTTTTTAATCTCAGTGAATGCAGAAAGTACAGTATTAACATCTCCAACATCAACACAATAATGAAAGTAACTATCGTGCAAAATTGTTTTTTCGCCGCGGGAGAATCCTATTACTATATAATTATTATCGAGATAATAAGTTGCTATTTTTTTTCCAACCCCACGACTTGAACCAGTGATTAAAATTGTTTTTTTATCATTATTAATCATTTTTACTCTCAATAATTTTAATCATATAATTAACTAAATTTTTAGGTGAAATAAATGGAGATACGTCCTGACTAATTGCATCATCATTTGTTAAATATATATCTATTCCTGTTTTTAAACTTACCTCTGTTTCAACATCAACAATTAAGGTCACCAATGTAATGGAGTCAATAAGTGCATCAGCGCCCATCAGAACAATATCTTCGTGAATAGGAATTTGATCTTCAGATTCTCTTTCCTCATTAATATTTTTAATTGCATCAAATATTATATTTAATAAAAAATCTCGATTCATTTTGTTTATTTATCCCTTTAGCAATCAATTAAAAAGATTCCCTTAAACCTACTGCTCTTGCTGGATTTCCGAGCATAATATTCCACGGCTTTACATTCGAAAGAATTAAAGAATTTGGACCTATTATAGCTCCTTCTCCTATTTCAACACCAGGCATAATTATGGCCCCACTTGAAACTACTGAATTTTTTCTTAATATTACTAATTCTGACTTACTACCTTTAATATCTTCAGTTATCATCGGGCCACTCATTAATTTTCCATTTTCAGAAACAACCGAATGAGATAGTACCTGCGCAAACCTTCCAACTGCAGCATAATCTTCAATTAATATACCTCCCAAACCAACTAAATTAGCATTTGGTGCAATGTGCACCCTCTTACCAATATTTATAAAACCAGTGTCAGCTAATAAATCAACATTTTTATCAATCCACGAGTATTCGTCAATGCTAATGTTTGAAAATCCAGATATCTTTACTCCCGCATCAATTAATGATCTGTATCCAATATTTTTCATAAAGATTCTACATACTACTTTTCTTAATAATAAACCAAATGAACCTGGATAGTTAAATATAACACAATACAACGGCTCAAAGAGGAAACCGGTTATAAATAACCGCAAAAGATCTATGCTACTTGGATTATCCCCTCTTCTATATTTATCAAAAGAACGATATGCATGATGAGTTATAATTAGATTTTCAATTGGATTTTCTTTTTTTTTCATGATATGGATTTATAATTATTTAATAAAAAGTTAAATGATGTAATTTGTTTTTGTTTAATGATTTAAATATTACTAAAAGTATTTAGTTCTTTGTATAAACGCTAAAAAAGGATATTTTAGATAACTTAAATATGTGTTTAAGTCATAAACAAAACTTGAACTTTTTGCCATACTATCTCTTGATTTTAATACGACTGAAATTTCACAATATAACAATATTTTATCTCGCCAAGAGTATAGTTCCTCTACGATAAATGGAAAACCCTTTTCTGTATATGTTGTATTTAAGTATAATTCAGTTTTTATAGCTCTAAATCCATTTGTACAATCAGAAATTGGAATTCCAAATAGTTTACATGAAATATAATTTCCAATTTTTGAAATCAAAATTCTTTTCCAGTTTACATCAATAAAACCACCCCCAACTGCATAACGTGTAGCTTTAATAACGTCAAATCCTTCAACCATTTTTTTATGGAATTTTATTATGTCAATTGGATCATTTGTCAAATCACTATCCATAAATAAGACATATTTATAGCCATTTAATAAAGCAAATTGAATTCCAGATTGTAAAGCGCCACCGTATCCTGAATTTATTTTATTAGTTATTAAATTTAATTTTTTATGTTTATCTAATAAACTATTTAATATTTTATTACTACTATCTGTACTACCATCATCAACAACAACTATTATTGATTTTTCTGTTATTTTTGATAAAATGCATATAACTTGTTCAATACATTTTTGAATTACAATTTCTTCATTATAAACTGGTATTATTACTGCAAAAGATGTTTCATTAATATTTAACATATATTATTTTTCTTCTATATTCCAAATATCCCAGTATCTGCTAGGAAATCTGTAATCATCATTTAAACTTTCATGAATTGTAGAGGTAGAATAAAAAATTAATTTAGTATTTTGACATAACGACATAAAACCATTTGCATAGCCTGGAGGTATGTATAAAATACTTGGATTTTTATCTGATAATATAAAAGTAGATACTTCTAAATCAGGTGATGGATTGGTCCAATTGTCTATTCTGACTGCACCAATAAGCGCAGCCCCACTCACAACTGATACATATTTTGACTCTAATTTATGTCCGTGCCATGCCCTAATAAATCCACTTATATGATTAGATACAACATAAAATCTTTTAATTTTATCAAAATTAAAATCATTTACAAAACTTACTTCACCTCTTCCATCAACATGAATTCCACCTTTAATTAGTGCTAAATTATTATTCATATTTATCCAATCTATAATTAATGAACTTCTTTGTTCAATAGAGTATTAGTATTTATACACTCATACATAATTATTTTAAATAAATTTTCATATATATATGATCTTTTTTTATATTCGCATTTAGTAATTGATATATTTTTATTTTTCTTATTTACTTCAATATCATCTGTCAAGTCAATACCATGCAGTAATATGATATTGTGTGTTTTATTAAGAAATTTAATCAACATGAATGAAATTTTTAAATATGTAACCCCAAATAAAAATAAAAATGATGAATGTATTGGTAATCGTATAAAGGGCAATACTCCAATGGGTACGGTATAAAAATAATTATCGGTTTGAAATTTTAATTTTCTAATTTTAGTACTCGCCACAAGGTTGTTAATTACATTAAGCTCTTTATTTTTATAGTACTCATTAAATTGAGTTAATAATTTTATTATCAATGTTGTCGGACCCGGTAATGTAGATGAATCGTATGTATAACCTAATTTATTCAAAATAACCCAATCACCAGGTTTATTTGAATATCCAGGCGCCCTAAATGCCTTAGGCTGGACACCTAATTTATTGACAATTATTTCATGACATTTAAGAATTTCAGTATCTCTCTCTTCCTGATTTAGTTTTCCATAATTACTATAATGTGAGTAAGTGTGATTTCCAATACTATGCCCGCTTGACACAACAAGTTTACAAAAGTTTTCGCAATCATATGTCAGCAAGTCTTTTCCTATTATAAAAAAAGTCCCCTTGATATCGTAAAGATTCAAGATGTCAAGGATCCTTACTAATGACACCTCGTAGAAGTATTTATTATCAAATATTAATTTACACCCAAATTCTTTTTCATAAACCCAGAAGTTATCACAGTCGATATGAACATCATATGATAGTTTTTTATTATTATTTCTGAAATTAAGTTTTTTAATTTTCTGAAATTGGTGCATATAAATTTTTTCTATTTAATGGATCATAAAACTCTGTTACTAAATTTTTAGTTGTTAGCAAATTACTATAGTTTCCATTTTTATAATCATTATAAACACCTTTTCTAAACTTTTCAATAATTTCATATATTCCATCTTCCATTAAAATAGAAGCTTCAAAATTAAGAATTGATTTAATTTTTTTAAATGAAACTGAATAATTTCTTTTATCACTATCATTTCCTTCAATAATTTTTATTTCAAGATCAATATCATTCTTACTTGCTACATTCCGGACTATTTCACCTAATTGACCTAATGTCATATTTAATCTACTGTCACCAACATTAAAAATTTGTGATCGAATTTTATTTTCTGGAGCATTTAATACTATAACAATTGCTCTTGCTAGATCAGAAACATGAATAAAAGGACGCCATTGGTCTGGGCCCATTATTGTTATTTTTTTATCCATAAATGCTTGTGCAGCAAAAAGATTAGCTACTAAATCAAATCTTGGTCTTTTTGAATCCCCAAAAACTGTTGCAAAACGTAAAATTGTAACTAAAAAATCATCTCTATTCGATTTTAACAATTCATTTTCACTATCCATCTTAGTTTCTGCATATAACGACACGGGATTTAATTTGTCCGTTTCTGATACCTCAATATCACTAACACCATATACGGAACAACTAGAAGAAAAAATTAATCTATTGACGCCCATTGATTGCGCAACATCTCTAACAAGTTGTGTAGCAATTATATTTTGATGCCTAGTAAAAACTTTATCTACTGCGCATGCTGGATCACCAACTAAACCACTAAGATGTATAACAGCAGATGCACCTCGCATTACCTCTGTAAGACATCGTATATCTGTAGTGTCGCCAACTATAATTTCAAAGTTTGGATTATTTTTGTAAGTCGATATCGAAGAATCTCCGTACATAAGATTATCCAAAACTCTTACAGATTTACCGGACTCCATTAAAATCCTTACTACATGAGAACCTATATAACCTGCACCACCAATAACCACAACTGGCCCTCGAAGGTTTATGATATAATTAAGTGGGCTATTTTTATTAGTTGTAGTTAATATCAATCTTGGAAGTATTAAATTAAAATATGTAAAAGCAAACCAATATGAAGAAATAACAACTGAGTTAGTAAAGATATAAATAAAAATAGCAGATGCTATTGACGAAAAAAATAAAGCAGCACATTTAAAATAAATCGTTGATACTTTTTTATTCGTATAAATACCAGTAGTAAACGATAAAAATATAAAAATGAATGGAACAGTAATAATAATTAATTTATTATTTATCATCTCAACATAAATTGAACTGATTAATATCGTAACAAAACATACATAAAATAAGTCATACAATATTCTTGTTTTATTTGGCGTTAGTGTAATAAATTTAAGTTTCATTTTTTTCCTTATGCAGATTCAAGTTCGATGCGCAATGTGCTTTAGTGATTGATGAAACACCCCTGCGTGTTTTTTGAATCCCAATCGTTTTCTGGGTCTGTTATTTAACCTGTTTTGAATCCCTCTAATTTCCTCATCACTAACCGTAGACATGGCTCGCTTCTTTGGAATGTATTGGCGCAGCAACCCATTAAGGTTCTCATTGCTACCTCGCTCCAAATTGGCAAATGGCCTCGCAAAATATGCAGCGCTCTTGAGTTGTTGATCTATCAAGCCGTGCACTGCACGAAGTGCAACTTTGATTAACTGATGGTTGGGTGGCAGAGGATGTATAGCATTCAAGGCTTCTTGACCTGGCAGTCTAAGTTGCTTATGAAATACAAACACCTCAGCCAAGCTGAAAGATATCAGATTTACGCCCTCATG
>Ga0164295_10002139_pt1 | contig 16389 bp, 20 predicted proteins | sample GEODES006metaG_FD_111798 | JGI IMG/M metagenome (GOLD analysis project Ga0164295, IMG submission 111798) | Oligotrophic lake water microbial communities from Sparkling Lake, Wisconsin, USA - GEODES006 metaG | ecosystem: Environmental > Aquatic > Freshwater > Lake | place: USA: Sparkling Lake... | reverse complement strand
TACCTCCGTGCCTTCGACGCGAACGCTGACCCGCACTCGTCCACGGCCTTGGCCTGCTTCGGAGAGCGGTTCATGAAGGCACCGGGCTTCCCGGGCGGGAAGTGGGACGGGGACCTGTTCATCCCGGACGGCACCGGAAAGTGGGGCGGAGAGGCAAAGACCTTCCGCGACCTCGCGAAGCGGGTCCAGTACGCCTCGCAGTACATGGCGACGGTAGAGACCGTCCACCGCGTGATCTGCCAGACGGAGACCGACAACGGCGACGGGACGACCTCCCTGCCCTACCTCCACCTCACCCTCCGGGAGGTGCGGGAGATGCACCAGGCGTGGCTGGACGGCTGCCCTGAGTTCCCTCGGGGCTGGGATCGCGAGGTCAACGAGTGGCGGAAGTTGAGCTACCTCGCGGAACCCATCACGGGGCGTCGCAGGGACTTTCTGGACGGCGAGAACCCAAACGAGCTGGTCAACTTCAAGATCCAGGGCGGAGCAGCGGGCCTGATGAACAAGGCCATCATCGAACTCGCGGAGCGGGTGCCGGTGTTCAAGTGGGGGCGCGGGACCGGAATCATCAACCAGTGCCATGACGCCCTCGTTCTGGAAGTCCCCGCTGACGGCGCAGAACTGCGCAAGAAGAACAACCCGGACACCGGGAAAGAAGAGTCCTTCTGGCACGTCCCTGAAGGCTCGATCCCGTGGCGGGTCATGCAGGACCTCAACGAGTGCATGAACCAGACACACCCGGCCCTGCCTGGTGTCAGAATCACCGCCGCCGCTGACATCGGCTTCTCGTGGAAGGAGGTGGGCTGATGGCCCGCTCCGTGGACTTCATCACCGACTCTACGGGCCTGCACTGGCTGCCGCGACCCTCCTCGTGGCTCGGCGGCATGGCCCGGCATTGGTGGTTCCAGTACCACATGGGCCCCTGCAGAATCGCTTCCCCCGACTACTTCAAAGCTCTCTCGGATCGCTTCGGCGTCCACACCATCACAGAAGCCGACGACGGCACCATCACCCTCACTCTGCCCAACCCCGCCAACAGGAGCCTGCCATGAACATCCCGTCTCACATCGTCGACACCGACCTCCGCAACATTGCTGTCCGCCTGCACCGCCTCGAAGAGCACATGGCGCAGCAGCAGACTACGGCATCTGTCGCTCCGGCGCCCGTCCCGTCGCCTTTGCCGGTCGACAAGATGCAGTTGGCCGATTACGGCCGTCTCGCCTCCCCGGAAGGGTCTGTGGAGGACGACTCCGACGAAGACGAGGCTCCGGTGAACCCCATGAGCAACCTCACGCAGCACCATATCCGTGAACTGGTGGCTGCCTTCGACGACTACATCCGCTGGAAGGAGTCGCCGAACCGCACCATGGACGCGAGCCTGCAGCTCTTCATCGAGCAGAACTCTCTCCACCGTCTGGAGGAGGCGATGACCCCCCTCCAGCAGGTGATCCGAAAGATGGATTGAGGAGCCAGATGCGAGTCTTCTACGCTGCCCGCAAGGGCGCTCCGGCACACGAGGTTGAGGCGATTACCGCCTCAGTCCGTGAGTTGATCAGGCGCACGACCAACCACATGGTCGACCCGGTCATCACCTCGGCCCAGACCGACTTCGATGCGAACTACGCCCGACTGGGCGGGTGGGAACCGTGGCAGCGTGAAGTCGCAACCGGAATCCGCTTCGCGGACAGGGAACCGAACTACCACACCTACTTCATCAGCGAGTACGACTTCGGACGCGCTACGGCGGAGATCCTCCGCCTGGCGCTCGAGGCCGGAAAGCTCGTGTTGTTCTACGACGGCGACAGCAACCAGTTGAACAAGGTCGCCCGTGTGGTCACGGTCGACTCCAACAACTGGAAGTCCGGCTGGACTGCCGAACTCGCCTGAGTTGACGACTGGCCAACGTGTAGGTACAGAGGGAACATGAGCCAGACTCTCCCGAACGGTCGCGCCCACGCGCTGGTGAACGACCTGATCAACATTGCCGGCCTCACTCCGCAGCAAATCGCGGAGGAGATGGACAACCGGGTGTCCTCGCGGACCATCTACAGGTGGGCCAAGGGCGAGCACATGCCCCAGCAGAGTGCTGACCTCACGGCACTTGAAAAGGTCGCGACCAAGTATGCGTCCGCGCTGCAGAGCGCACTGTAGGTGCACGTTTGCCAGTTGACAACTGGCGCTCGTGTGGCTACGTGAGGGGCGGAGGTTCCGATGACTGCCCCATCGCTCTACATTCGCCACGTACGCTCGAACGTCAAGAAGGGTGTTGACTGCGAGCTGTCCCGACTCACCCTGCTCGTAGGCCCGAACGGATCGGGAAAGACCAGCGTCCAGAACGCCATCGAGCTTGCCGCCTGCGGCTTCGCCTCCGATGTGGAGGGCCGAGCCAAGGTCAAGAAGGGCGACATGCTCGCGAAGCTGGGCCCGGCGACTGCGACGCCGCTGACCGCTGAGGTTGAGCTGAGCGACGGGCGCAAGGCCAAGTGGAAGCTCACGCCGAACAAGCGTGGCGGATACCACGAGCCGGAGCACGTAGCCCCGAACGAACTGACGGTCGTGTTCCCTGTTCAAGAAGTCCGAGAGATCCTGGGCGGGTCCGTGGACACGGTTCGCATGTGGCTCATGAGCCGCGTCGGATCCTCCGTCCGCGAGGCGGACGTGGTCGAGAAGCTCCCTGACGATGTGCAGGAGACCTACATCGACCGCGCCCGGAAGGTGCGGCGCGACGGGATGAACGAAGTGGATGTGCTCCTCGCGGTCATCGAGTCCGCGGACAAGGAGGCCCGTGCTCTGGACGCCGAGTCGAAGACGGCCAAGCAGGTCATCGACACCATGAGCGAGGGCATGGGCGACGAGCCGACTGCCGGCGACATCGAAGGCGGAGAGGAAGCCGTTGCCATCGCGGAGGAGCGGTACCGCGAGGCGCAGCGAGCTGCGAACAGGGCGAGGCCGAACCTCGACGAGCTGCGGGCTGCCGCGGTTTCGGCGGTTGAGTCGTTCAAGGCGGCTTCGGAGACCGCTCGGTTGGCCTTCGCCGCTGTCCCGCCTCTCCACCCGCAGGAGGAGGCACTAATCGAGTTCCGGTCGAAGATGGCCGACATCTGCACCATCACCGTGGACGTGGGCTCGAAGAACTGCCTTGTCTGCGACAGCCCCCTCAACGTCTCCCTGGCCAACCGCGCCGCCCTGCTGCGCCGCGAGAACGATTCGGGAGCCGCTGCGGTCGTCGCGCGCCGGCTCGCAGAGCAGAAGCAGGGGGAGGCGGACATCCTGCGCAGCCTGGCAGAGACTCGCGTGCAGCAGTACGCAGCAGCGGAGCGACTCGTCGCAGAACTCGGCCCTGACACCACCGACGCCATTCAGGCGATCGGGGACGATGTCGTGAAGGTCCGCAGTGAACTGAACGAGATGAAGCTGCGAAAGAGGCAGTGGGCCAACGTGCGTGCCGCCAAGGATCAGGTGCGCCGCAACAGCGACGCCGCTGGAAAGCTCAAGGACCTTTCGAGCTCGTGCGGAGACGTGGTTGAAGCCCTGCTGCAGCAGGCGCAAAAGAAGTTCGAGACGGTCGTGCAGTCTCACCTGCCCGCCTCCGACAAGTTCGCTCTGGTGCTGACCGAGAACAAGAAGCCGGTCTGCCGCATGGGCTTCCGCCGCGGAAAGACGCTGCACACCGCGCTCAGCGGCGCAGAGTGGGCGCGGCTCACCCTGGCCCTCGGATGCGCGACGTTCAAGCCCGGCCCCGCGGTCCTCGCCATCTTCACCCCGGAGGAGCGTGCGTTCGACCCCGACACCCTGGCCGCAGTGATGAACGCTCTGTCCAACGCCCCCGGACAGGTGATCCTGCAGTCCCCGAACTCGCCGTCGAACACCTACCGCTCGGAGTGGCGCGTGGTCGACCTCGAAGAGAACGTCACGACAGGCCCTGCAACTGTCGCCCCTGCGATCGGAGAGGCATAGTCTACCGGCATGTCCGGCTTCGGCATCTCGGGGTACTCCCTCGTCTACAACCCTAACACCTCGCTGCCGGTCCGGCAGCCTGTTGTAGTTGTAACCACCTCTAACATTTCCAGCCTGACCGGAGGGGCGCCCCTGAATGTGGACGGGGTGAACCTCTCTGTCGGTGCTCGTGTTCTGGTTCAGGGTCAGTCGCTCGCTGCCCAGAATGGCGTTTACGTCGTTCAGACCGCCGGGATGGGGAACAACGGCACGTGGGTCCGCTCCGACGACTTCAACGCCAGCGAAGATGTCTTCGACGGAATCGAGATCCGGGTCACCGAAGGTACCTCGAACGCAGACACCCTCTGGGTGTTGACCACGCCGAACCCCATTGACCTCAACGCGACACCGCTCACGTTCACGAAGCAGTCTGGATCTGGCGCAACAGCCATCAATGTCCTGGACGAGGGGGCGCTCATCGGAGCGTTCAACTCAATCAACTTCGTCGGGGCTGATGTTCAGGTCATCTCTGTGGGCGGGGTCGCGACGGTGTACGTCCCGCCCCCTCCGCCCATCACCTACGCCTCGCACTGGAACACGGCGGACGGCGACGACGGTAATCAAGCAGTGACGGACAGCACGGCCCGCACGAGCGCGTTCATTGCTTCGCCGTCGTCGGAGGGCAACCCGTTCTCGACAGGAGGGTGGGCGGGGACGGTACAGTCCGCCACGCGATCTACCTCCGCCACATACACGACCCCCGGCCTCTGCACTGGTTTCGGCGGCAACGCCTACGCCAAGGTTGACCTCTACGATGCAAACGGCGTCACAGTCCTCGCCTCGCTCACCACGACGAGCCTGACGGGCAATGGGACCATCACGAACGGCAGCAACACCATCGCGGTCACGATCACGGGCTATCAAGCCAACAACAACCGCTTCATGGCGAACATGTCGGTCGCGGTGGACTTCGGGCCCATCCTGACGGCCGCGGGCAGGCAGGGCGGCAAGGTCAACGTCGCCATCACCATGTACACAGACACCAGCACGGACGGCACAGGGCCTTACCCCTACGCCTCTGCTCCCGTGTTCCTGGACACGGGCCCCACGCCGCCAAACCTCGGGGGACCTATCGCCCTGGCTCCCACTCAGGGAGAGGCTGTCCTCCGCTACCTCAGTGGATTGAGCTACTACACGAACGGGAGCAAGTTCACTCTCACTGCGAACGGGATCAACGCACTCAACTCCAACACGGCGCGCACGAGCGGGAACCTCAACATCGGGGCGCCCGACGCTGGGATTGACGCCATCGACCAGTCTCCCCTGCCGGGAGGAGCTGGCACATCCTACTTCACCGGGTGGAACTCCTCCTACAACCTGGGCGCGATCACCTACCTGAAGTTCGATGCAACCCTGAACAAGGTGAACTTCCGCCGGGCTACGACCACCGCGGCCACGCAGGCTCTCGCCAGGGACACGTGGGGAAGCACTGGAGGGTCCACCTCTCCATTCATTTCCGTGCTCATCGACACGTTCGGCACGACCAGCACGAACCTCGTCGAGAACTTCGATGACGAGGCGCGCAGACAGACGAGCACGTTCAATAACGGCAACTCTGCGGGAAACTGGAACAGTCAGACCACGCTTCAGGCGGGTCAGGCGATGGTGTACGGTGGTCGACTTCAGGTGCCCAACACTTCCAAGCTCACGAGCGGGTCCGTGAACGCGAACTGGACGTCCTTCAACCCTTCAGGAAACCCGGACTACTCCAACCTCGGCGCGCCTGCTTCGTTCTACAGGACGATGGTGGACACGTCGGGTCTGGACAGAGCCTCGATCCAGATCGTGTTCACGGGCACGTTCGTCTCCTCCGCGACGGCCGATCTTGCAGCCAACCGCATGGTCATCCGCATCCGGCGAGTGGCGAGCAGCAACGGAGGCCAGTCGGGCCCCAGTTGCGACCCGCTGTACTTGAGCGGGGCCCTGTACGACTTCGCCCAGTTCGACGATGGCCTCACTAACGGACAGATTAGAGAGGCGTCCTCGAGCGGGAACACTGTGAACGGCACCTTCGGCGGGTTCGCCTGTAACGGCGGCGTCTACATCGAGATCCAGCTCGCGGACGCGAGGATCAGCATCGACTCCTACACCGTGGTGTTCTTCTGATGGGCTACTTCCCGACCCCGATTGCCGTGAAGCCGTTGCCGGACAGCGACGCCATCCGCATCAGCGTCCGGGCCTCCGAAGCCCGGATTGACGAGTGGACGATCCTCCGTCACGACGTAGAGAGCGTGCTCGACGGGTACGACGACGAGTACACCGGATGGCGGGGCGTCGGGGAGCTGCGCGTCCGCATGGGGCGCAGCGGAGGGGACGTTGCCTTCTACGATGGCGACGACCGCGCACTACTGAGGTTGAGCATCTCGGAAGTAGCGTCATTCATGGCGCATCTCCGAGCCTGCATGTACGAGCTGGAAGGAAGCGTCCGTCTGCCGCCCCCTCCATCGCACCGCTCCGCTTACGCTTCCACTTCCGATTCCGCTTCCGCTTCCGCTTCCGGAGATTTCGAGAGTCTGCGTGGCACGATGCAGCAGATCATGATGGCAGTCATCACTCTCACCTCCGATGTGAACCGCATGATGCGGCAGATTGCAGAGCGGGAGGCAGAGCGCGCCGCCCAGCCCGCGCAGGTAGTCGTGATGGCAGCTCCCGGCGCGGCTGGGCAAGCCGCTACCCCGGTTGCACGCACGGTCGAAGATGGCGAGATGTTCATTCCGACCATGAACCCGTCAGGTCTCACGGGTGCGAGCCTGGAAGCCACCGAGAAGTCCGGGTCGAGTGACGATCTTGCCGCCGCTTCGGCAGCACTCAAGGCCGCGAAGAAGCGGCGAACCAAGAAGAAGGAGGAAGCATGAGCAATCATCTGGGCGTGGGACTCGACGTGGGCACCATGAACCTTGTGGCAGGCCGTTTCGACGGCGACAAGGTCGTCACCAAACGCATGCGCGATGCGTTCCTCGACCTGCCCAAGACGGCGCAGAAGGTGCTGAAGCTCAGCAAGGCCGCGTACGTGGAGCGGGGTGATGAAATCCTGCTCCTCGGAGATCAGGCTCTCGAACTCGCCTCCGTGTTTGGACGCGAAGCAAGGCGGCCGCTGTCTGGCGGCTTGATCGCCGCAGGTGAGCTCGAAGCCATGGATGTCCTTGCGTACATGATCAAGGAACTGCTCGGCGAGCCGCGGGTCCCGGGTGAGCACTGCTACTACAGCATTCCCGCAGCCCCCGTGGACAATCTGAGCCGCGACGTCATCTACCACAAGCGCGTGTTCGAGAAGATCGTCAGCCAGTGCGGCTTTACGGCCACCCCGTCGAACGAGGCCATGGCCATCATCTACGCGGAAGCAGCCAAGGACAACTTCTCGGCCCTCGCATTCTCGTTCGGCTCCGGCATGACGAACGTCGCGCTCGGGTACGCTGCCGTGGAGACGATGTCGTTCTCCGTCGAGCGTGGCGGAGACTGGGTGGACTCCGGCGCCGCCCGCTCGGTCGGGGCGACTGCCAGCCGCATGTGCTCCATCAAGGAAGCCGGCATCGACCTGGCCAATCCGACCACGCGCGAGCAGGAGGCCATCGCCTACTACTACCGCGAACTGATCCAGCACGCCCTGGAATGGACGGCCGCTGAGTTCAAGCGCCGCGGTCTCGGCCAGACCGTCACGAAGCCCCTCCCCATCATCGTGAGCGGCGGCACCTCAACCGCCAAGGGGTTCCTCGACATCTTCAAGTCCGTGCTCGATCGTCAGCGCAAGAAGCTGGGTCTCGAGATCTCCGAAGTGCGGGCCGCTGCTGAGCCGTTTGACGGCGTGGCGCGAGGACTGCTCGTTCAGGCGAATCAGGAGCACTCCGAGTAATACTCGGACGGAGGCGATCCCGTGGGCTTCTCGAACCAGGAGCAGATCAACCTTTCCAGCAAGGTTCTGCAGGCTGGCGTAATGGACGCCAACGCCTCTGCTGTGTGGTATGAGACGTTCTTCGCCAACAACTTCATCGTTGACGCGGGCACCGTGTGGACGGCGCTTCCGACTCTTCGGACGCTCACCGCTGGCTCCCGAGCAGTCGCGCGTGCGAACGCAGCGGCGAACCCCACCCTCATTCAGGATCTCAGCCAGTTCGCGCAGGCGGTCCGGCTCACGGTTGTAGCCGGTACCAACGGCTCGACTTGGGCCGCCTACAGCGTGTACGGGAACACGAACTCGACGCTGCTGCGGAACTGGCTTCTGCCGCAGCTCGTCCCGCAGTCGAGCGGCGCTCCGTCGAACGGCTACGCGATCCAGCTTTACAACGGCAACCCCGCCTCCGGGGGAGTGCTCGTTTCGACTTCCGCTGGCACTACAGGCACGGGCGAGAGCAAGAGCGTGGGCTGGGTGTTCAACTACCCCTCGGGCCTGCTTCTCCTGGCCACAGACTTCCGCGCACAGATCACGGATCCCTGGATCGTTGGGTTCCGCTACATCGGCCCCACGGCTGGCTCCGCACCCGAACCCGTTGCCCCGACAACAGACTTCAGGTTCACCGCAACGGCAGGGGAGAACGTCACCACGGGAGAGATCCTCCGCATGGACGATCCCTCCGTAAACCCGGGCGGCGTAGTCCGAGCTCGTGCCCTCAACGCCGAGTCGTTGGCCGTCGGCTTCGCCGCGTCTTCAGTCTCGACGGGGTCGCCCGTGGGCGTGGTGTTCAACGGCACTTGTTCGGTTCTTTTCGAGAGCCCTCTTGCCGTGAGCGACATCGGGAAGACGGTCTGGGTGAGCCCTGCTGTGTCGGGACGTTGTACTGTCACGCCTCCATCCGCGTCCGGGCAGACCGCTATGAAGGTAGGCACTCTTGTATCCGCTACGGGCGGGGCATCTACGGGAACTGTCATCCTGGCGCTAAACCTCGCCGCACGGCTTCTGTAGCGCCCCTGCACGACCGAAAGATCAGTGCTCACTATGCCGAAAGAGCACTACGCTGCGGGCGACTCAATGCGTAGTATTTGAGAGACCACCGCGAGTGGCCTCTCCGCACCCGCCCCACCCCACTTCAACAAGGTGACCTCATGGCTACGCAGACCAACAACCTTCTCGTCCTCAACTCGGGCATGACCGAGAAGATCGCTTCTACCGATCAGGTGAGCATCGACAGCCTCGCGCTGACTGCTGCATCCGGCACGGCCCTCAGCGTGACCGCTGACGCCTCGATCGGCGGTAACGCCGCCGTGACAGGCAATCAGACGATCACCGGCACGCTCGGCGTGACGGGCTCGACGTCCCTCTCCACGCTGTCTACGTCCGGCGCGGCCACGCTGAACAGCGCTGCCGTGACGAATGGCGCCACCGTGGGCACCACCCTCGCCGTCACCGGCGCCACGACGCTCTCCAGCACTCTCGCGGTCACGAGCACCTCCACGTTCTCTGACGACGTGACGCTCTCCGGCGCCGGCTCCGACCTCTCCGTGGGCGGCAGCGCCACGGTGAGCGGAACCAGCACCCTCTCGGGCGCGGTCTCGGCAGGTAGCACCCTGGCCGTCAACAGCACCGGTACCTTTGGCGGCGCCCTCACGGTGTCCTCCGGCGGTGCGGCGATCACGGGCAACAGCTCCATCACCGGCACCCTCGGTGTCACGGGCGCTGCCGACTTCGACAGCACCCTGAATGCCGACGGCAACGCTACCCTCGGCGGCACCCTCACCGTCACGGGCAACGTCGACATCGGCGGCGGCGACTTCCAGGTGACGGCCTCCACGGGCGCCGTCACGATGAACGGCCCTGGCGCTCTGACCGTGACCGGCCTCTCGAACCTCGACGGCGGCATCGCGGTTGACACCTCGAACTTCACGGTCAGCGGCACCACGGGCGCCGTCCACACCGCGGGCGACTTCGACGTCGCCACGAATAAGTTCACCGTCGCAGCCTCGACCGGCAACACGGCCGTCGCAGGTACCCTCGCCGTCACGGGCGCGGGCACCTTCACGAGCTCCATCTCGGCCAACAGCGCGGCGATCACGACCACGCTCTCGGCGGCGGATGCTGACTTCTCGTCGACCCTCAAGGTCGGTACGAGCGACGCGTTCCAGGTGGCGAACACCGGCAACGTGAGCACCACGGGTACTCTGGCTGTTTCCGGCGGCGCCACGCTCAGCAGCACGCTGGCTGTGACTGGCGCGGCAACCCTGTCCTCCACCCTCGGCGTGGCCGGCAACCTCGACGTCAACAGCAACTTCGCTGTCGACGCGGCCACCGGCAACGTCTCGACGGACGGCACGCTGAGCGTCGCTCTCACCTCGAACCTGACGGGCGCGGTGACTGCGGGCAGCACGCTCTCCGTGGCTGGCGCTTCGACCCTCACGGGCGCGGTGACTGCAGCCTCGACGATCACCGCTGCTGGCCTCATCACCGGAAACGCCGGCGCGGCGTTCAACGGCGATGTGGACATCATCGGCGACCTGACGGTCGATGGCGACATCGTCGCGAAGAACAAGGTCAACCTGACCGTTCAGGACTACTTCATCGATCTCGGCCTCGGGAACTCCGGCACGGCGGTCCAGAGCGGTGGTCTGACCATCGAGATGGCCCGCAATGCTGGCTTCACGAACGTGTGGTCGAACCTGACGTTCACGGCTGGCGTGGCAGCCACCTCCGCTCCGACCATCGCGGCCGGCACGGCAGGCTCGGCTCTCGCGCTGGGCGACATCATCTGCGTCATCAACGCGGACGAGAACAGCGGCTACTACGTCGTCAACAGCGTGGCGGGTTCGACCATCACGCTGCAGGGCGTGGGCGGCGTGGCCATCCCGGGTTCGGTGCCCTTCGCTCAGAATCAGGTTGAGACGACGGCCACGGGCGTTGTGGCGGCTCAGGCTTTCAAGTGCGACATCGGCGTCCTCGCGATGGCGAACGGAAGCTCGAACTTCAAGGACTCGACTGGGGCTGCCTGGCCGGCCGGCACGTTCGTGACCGCCTACGCGGTCAACGCAACCGCTCCGTACTTCAGCGGCAACACCGCGTGGCAGAGCGTCGGTCAGGTTGACCTTCAGGAGGCCTACAACACCGGCAACAGCATCGCGCTGGCGGACGGCCGCAACCTGATCGTGACGAAGCCGGCCAGCGGCTTTGCTGCGATCCAGTATCAGGCGAACCTGAGCTCGTTCTACCAGGTGGCGGCGGACAGCGGCCAGAGCCTCAACGTGGGTGTTGTCCCGGCATCGGGCGGCGCTCCGCAGGCCCAGATCGGCTTCAGCGACGTTCGTGCCTCGGGCACCTACGACGCTTCGGTGTTCGCCGAGGGTCAGATCAACCTGAACGCCAACGCCAACCTCATGGCGCAGTCCAAGACGGGCACGGCCACCGTTCAGTCGGTGGACGCGAGCAACGTCCTGAAGTCCCAGCTCCAGCTCAACGTGGACGGCTCGGCGCAGCTGCTGGCTGCTGGCGGCGCCCTGACCATCACGGCAGGCGACGCCCAGACCATCCTCCTGCAGAGCGACACTATCCGCAAGGCCGACCTGGCGGGCGGCGTCACCTCGGCGGACGGCTACAGCCTTCCGTTCGCGGCCGCCATTGCCGACGCGACGCTCGTGGCCGTCACTGCCAGCGGCTTCCAGGCCGCTGACCCGACCAACGCCCCGAACATCGTCGGCGCCTCGCTCGGTTCCGCCGCTTCCGGTGCGAATGCGAACGTCGCGATGCAGCACGGCGCTCTCGTGGCCATCACCAAGACCGGCGCCGTGAGCGTCGGCCAGGTGGTGTACCTCGCGCCGAACGGCCAGATCTCGGCGGCCGCTCCCACGGCTTCCGGTGCGGTCGTCATGCGCGTCGGCTACGTCGTGTCTCGCGCGGGCCAGCCCGCCCCGATCGTGTACTTCGCTCCGCAGTTCATCGCGAAGCTCCTCTGATGAGCGCGGCTTGAGCCGCTGAAATGAGGGGCGGATCGGGGCAACCCGGTCCGCCCTTCCCGCGTTAGTGTAGAAGCATGGAAACGTCGACCAACACCAGTACCCAGAAGCAGATGCAGGTAGGACTCGGCGAGGCGATCCAGCGCCTGCTGAAGCTCGAGTTCCGCCTCGTGAACGGTCACAACTCTGACCCGGACATGGAGGAGCGCAAGATGCTCCTCGAGGCACTCAACCTGCAGCACATCGACCTCGGGTTCGACTGCGACGGAGACGGAGTCCCCGACACGGTTGAGATTTTCGCAAAGTCCGCGGAGACGTCCTGCTGCAGGATCACGAGCACTCCCCGTGATACGTCCCGACGTGCCGCGAGCACTGGCTCGCGCCGGAGGGGTTGATGGACACGATGGAACTGGTGCTGTTTCTCCTGGTCGCCTACGGGATCGGGTTCTGGCTGCAGAACAAGGTGGAGTTCATCCGTGGGAAGTCCACGTTCGTGGACAAGGGGCTGGACTGCACGTTCTGCACGGGCTTCCACAGTGGCTGGCTCTCTTTCCTCGTCCTCCAGTGCGGGGCGTGGAGTGAGCACACCCTTAACTGGCGCATCATCCCTCAAGCTGTCGCGTTCGGTTTCGCGGCTGCAGCGTTCAACTACTCCTTCGACACGCTGATTCGCTTCGTCGAGAGTCGCATCAACGCACCCGAGTCCGAGTCATGACCTTCCCGGCGGCAGAAACTGGCTGTTAATCCGTGGGTCGCAGGATCATGCCCTGCCGCGAGCGCCACTTTCAGCGGCGACGGCCAGCGGCCATCATGGCCTCGTACGCGTACCGGCCGACAGCCAGGTCGTGGCCGTCGATCGGCTCCTCGAACCGGGGGTTGCGGCGCCGCATCATGGGCACGTAGGCGGGCCGGGAGGAGTGGAGGCGGGGCAGAGCAAGGCGCCGCCCGTCCATCGGCCCCGGGTTCCGGCGCGCGACGGTCAGCATGTAGGGGTTGCTGCGCATCGCGACGCACTCGTTGGCGTGCGCGTGCTTGAACACCTTCCCGCCCCGCGGTCCACGCTGCTCCATGTCCTGAACGAGCTCGGTGCCCGCGGGCATCTCCTCGCCGCACACAGAGCAGGTCTTGGTCCAGCGAAGGGTGCGGACGTCGTTCATGGAGGCCTCCACGCTCATGAGTAGCGCACTGCGGTTCATGAGCGCTCTGTCGGTAGCACACCTACAAGTACGAGAGCGCGTCGGGGTCGTCCGGGAAGACGTCAGGCTGCTCCTGAAGGCGCTGCTCGGCGTGGCGCGCCTGCCACAAAAACCAAGACTCCTCGATGTGGTGTTTCCTGTTGGGCCACGCCTCCTCGAGCGTCCCGCCCGCAAACGCGGCCAGGATCGCGAGGGGGCTGATGTAGTGGTACTGCCTCATCGGTACGCCGATGAGCGAGCGCCCGTACACCTCGGAAGGCGCGGTCTTGGCGACCAGCCCGTCCACCTTCCAGCAGCCGATGCACCCGCCCAGGTACACGAGGTCGCGGAACAGTTCGTACTCTTGACTGGTCAAAGTCAACTCGTGGACCACTATCCACGCGCGCGTGTAGTTGGCGAACACCGTGGAGCCCGGCAGATGGAAGGCCGCCTCGTAGAGCCGGTCCTGCGCGTCCCTGAAGGTCGCCCCGATGCGCCGGTACTCCGCCAGTTCGCCCATCCAGTGGAAGTGGTACTGGAGCCCGCTCGCGCCCGGGTACTTGTCCTCGATGGCCTGCTCCATCAGGTCTAGGACATGCTCGAACACGCGTTCGGCATCAGAAAAGGGGATGTCGGTGCTCATGGGCCTCGTGTAGCGCCTCGCGTACGCGCACGCACGCGCGCGGAGCGCCACGGAAACCCTGAAATCGGCAAAAACGTAGGTTCTACGGGCACTTACGCATGAGTCACGGTAATAAGGTATTTCCGTAACTCCTCAGAGGGCCGGTCGGTGCTCCCCGTACGCGGGCCAGGTGATAGGCTGCAGATCGAGGTCCAGATGCGTCGAATCCTTGCGGTCATGACGACCACCCACGACCCCGCGAAGTCCACGAGCTGGGCCATGGGGCAGGCCGCTATCGGCGAACTGCAGCGCCGCGTTCCGCGCTCGGAAGTGCGCGTGATCGACGCGAACAAGCTCCACATCGTCAAGAACCTGAGCTGCTACGCCAACGGGAAGCGCGACTGCGCGAACCCCGAGTCTGGGCCGTACCGCTGCTGGGCGCACTACGAGTCCGTGCGCGACCCCGCGAAGTACGGCGGAGTAGACCAGATGCCCGTCATCTATGACGGGCTCAGGTGGGCGGACACGGTGGTGTTCTGCACCTCGACTCGCTGGGGAAGCCAGTCTGCCCTCGCCCAGACCATCATCGAGCGCATGGACACGCTCGAGAACCGCGGGGCCTCGTGGGGCGAGCCGTACCCGATGGAGGGGAAGCGCCTGGGCGTGGTAGTCGGCGGGCTGCACTGGAAGACGGGTGCCGTCGCGCAGCACCTCGCAGAGGTGTTCCGCTGGTTCCGGTTCGACGTCCCCGATGAAGCGCGTCTCGCCTGGCAGTACACGCGGGATGTGAACTACGAGCAGCCCGGCCCGCTGCGACCCTCCGTGGAAGCGTGGCTGAACACGACCCCTGGTCGCTTCGCCCTCACTCAATTCGGGCGCGCCATGATGGGCGTGGGCGATTGACCCGACGCGGTTGACAACTGTCAACGCTGGTGGTACGACGCGACCATGACGCTCTTCGTCTTGGCCGCGCTTCTGCTCATGGCTGCTGACCGCGCCGTTGCCCGTTGGATCCGCAAGGTCAGCAGGGTCGTCCGCGTCCTCGTGATGGCGACCATCCTGGCCGCCCTCTACTACACCCTTGTCCTACCCGCAGGAGCACCCTGATGGCGAACCACCCCCCACATTACGGCCCGACGGCCAACACCACGCTCGGGAACGTCAACCTGAGCGGGACGATCTCTCACAGCAACTTGTGGACGAGCAACGCCTACTCCGCTTCTCCCACACCCGCCTACATGCGGGTCGGCTCTGGGAGCTCCAGCATGGAGATGAACATCCCTGCGGACGAGCAGCACGGCGGGAAGTGCTTCCACCTCGCGCCCATGCCGACCGGCGCGCTCCAGCTCGTGCACCAGGTCATCTGGGAGATCTTCGTCACGCCGCCTTCCAGCGGTCTTGAGAACATCGCACGCTCGACCGAGAGCTTCGCGAACCTCCCGCTCTGGGAGACACCCTGCGGGTTCTTCCTCTCGGCCCTGTTCAGCGTCGACACCGGAGCTACGCGGTGGATGACGCTGCCGCTGTCCACTGTGGTGGTCGGGGGCATGCGCCCGGAGGTCCAGTACGCTCAGGCGCCAGTAACCCTCCCGAAGCCCCTGCACGTGCCCACGGGCTCGCAGCTCGGCTTCCGCATCGACATGAAGAACGGCTTCTGCTGCCCCGTGCCCCTGACCCTGCGGTGCACGATGAACTTCGAACTCGGCAACCAGATCGAGTTCAGGTGACCGACCATGCGACATATCAACGACATTGATGATCCCACCTGGAATGACCTCCACGACCGCGAGGCCGAGATTCGGAAGCTCCTGCAGGAGATCGAGGAGCTCAAGGCGGAGGTGAACATGCGCGACAGGATCATGGCAGATCTCCGAAAGCGGCTGGAGATCAAGATCGCGCTCCTGGATGTGCCGTGAACCGTCAGTCTCAACGCAGGGAAGAAGCATGACAACGAAGAACATCTCAGAAGTCGACATCGCGAGTGTGCGTGCGCTCGCAGAGCAGGTTCCCGGTGCCCGGACGAAGCAGTTGTTCCTGACGCTCTGCTCTGAGATCGAGCGCCTGAGTGCGATGAACGGCGCAGGTGAGCGAAAGCAGATCGTGGCCTGGATGCGGTCCACCGCCGATGTGTACGCCCAAAGCGCGGACCTCGTAGGCGCCGGGTATGCCCGGAACTGGCTCATTATCGCAGACCTGATCGAGTCCGAGGCAGATAAGAGTCCTCTGACATGAGCACCACCTGGACGCGCACGGACGTGTTCTTCACGGTCATCAAGTACGTGAAGTACAGCGGCGTGCCTCACTTCGTCACCGCCGTCTCGACCCTGACCACGGACCCGATTCAGGCTGTCCGCTTCGACAGCCTCAAAGCGGCGCAGGACAAGGCCAAGCTGTACACGGGCCCAGACGGGACCTACTTCGTAAAGCGCGTCGTGCTCACCGTCTCCTACGCACTCGAGGAAACGGGCGAATAGTGCCCGTTGAGGATTACTCCATGGCCACAGAGATCGAGCGCAAGTTCATCGTCCCCCTCGAGCACCAGAACATGTTCGTGGGGCGTTCAGGCGGCACTCGCCAGATTCAGGCCTACCTCTCGGAGGACCCTGCGCGCACAGTCCGCCTTCGAGTCTCGGAGAGCCCCGACTCCACCTTCGCGCGCATGACCGTGAAGGGTCGACCGCAGCAGGGCGGCATCTCGAAGCCGGAGTGGGAGTGGGACATGCC
>Ga0164295_10002137_pt1 | contig 16392 bp, 13 predicted proteins | sample GEODES006metaG_FD_111798 | JGI IMG/M metagenome (GOLD analysis project Ga0164295, IMG submission 111798) | Oligotrophic lake water microbial communities from Sparkling Lake, Wisconsin, USA - GEODES006 metaG | ecosystem: Environmental > Aquatic > Freshwater > Lake | place: USA: Sparkling Lake... | reverse complement strand
TGAGCTTCCTTGGTAACGGGAATCACGAGATCCACCGCCGAAACCTTGTCCTTGTGGGGATCTTCCGGAATCGCGACCACTTCCTCCCGCTCCACTACGAGGAGCATTGTTATCGTCTCTACGATAAGAGTTTTGTGCATTAAAACTTGCTGTCGTATAGCTTTGTGGCTTCGAAGCAGGTTGTGGAACTGGAGCTGGTTCTGCCTTTCTAACAATCACGGCACCGCCATCCATTTTTGGGGCAGGGCTTGTTGATTTATTATTTTGTGCGGTAGCTCCAACTGTGGAAGCAGGGCGTACAACTTGGGCAGAATTTGAAGAACTTGGGGAATTGGTGGTTTGCACGTTATTGATCTCGTCACTCTCTTGAGAGCGCATAGCTGATGCACCTACTTCGGAGCCCTTTGGCGTATCGCTAAATGCGCCATTAGTTCTACCGGCGCTTGCCTCTTGAGCTTGAGCAGAAGCAGCTGTTGTCTCTCTGGAATCTTGGGTTGTTGATTGAATTCCTGCACCTGCAGGAGTTTTTAAAACTTTTTGATGATGTGTGGAATCGGAAGCACCCTCTTCAGAGTCTTCTTCTATGCGATGCTTTGGCTCTTCTTTTTTTGCTTTTAGCGAATTTGTAGATGAACTTTCGTCATCATGCGCTTTTGCAGAAGAAGCGGAAGCTTTTTTTATAATTGTTGTTTTTTTTGTAGTTTGCTCATTTAATTGCATGTCATCATTACTTTTTGGAGCAACATCTTCATGGGAATCCGAAGAAACTTCTACTTTTCTACGAATAATGAGTTTACTAGCTGCAGCCTTTTGTGCAGCTTCTTTTTCAGGGTTTTTACCTGATCGATGAAATGCACGCAACTTTGCAGCCTCTGTTTCAGAGATTGCATTGAAGTGGTTTTTTACTTGGATCCCGAGTTCTTGGAGCTTAATAATGGCTGCCTTGGTCTCAATTCCCAACTCTTTAGCCAAATCAAGTACTCTAATGCGACTCATCAAATGCAGCTCCCAATAATAATCATGCCAGCAAGTACGGCATAGTATAAAAAATAAGACGTGCGATTATGACTATGAATTAGACATAACGGCGGACAAAACTTTAATAACTGCATCCTTGCGGCTGACAAGCATTGCTTTAACAGCTTTTTCTTTGCCAAAAAAGGATTTTCCAAGCAAAACGGAATCAGCGTTGATTTTAATTCCAAAAACTCTACTTTTATATTTAGCAAGTAAAGTTTCACAATGGCGATAAAAACGATCACTTCCATCATTAGAAAAAATAAGAACCCTAGAAATTCGGTTTGGGTCTTTCGATTTTTGCCGAGAACGCATAGAAACTAATCCAGCTTCTTCTGTTTGCAATAAAGTTTCAATACTTTCCAGACCACCACGGAGACTACCGCAGCGGCGAGCAAAGGCAAGCGCTTGAATCAAATTATCGTTTAATTCAATACACGGAACTTTTATAGTACCTTCAGGAGAAAAAGGCTGGAAAGACTTTTGCATTGTATGGAACAATAATTGATTTTCAGTTTCAGTTTCCAATAATCTTGGCAGTTTCAGCATGTAACTTTCCAGAAAGTTTAACAGGTAAACCTGTTTTATAAGCAATTTCGTCTGCATTTGAACTTGCAACAGAGTTGAAATCAGCAAATCCAGCAGTATGAATAACCGCAGCAATTTGTTCAGCAACACCTTTTAATTGCATCCAATAACGAAGACGTTCTACAGGAACATTTTTAGAATCTACTTTTTCAGGATCAAGAAGTGGTTGAGGACGTGTTTTAGCAACAATATCGTCAATAGCAGCTTCTGCTTCCTCAGATTCGGTAGTTTCTTCATCTATAATAGGTTCGCCTAAATGAAATTCTTCAAGATCTTCATCTGTGCTTGACTCTGCATTTTGAGCTGCTTGAGTCGCAGCGAGTTCAGCTGCACCTTGTACAACTTGCTCAGCCTCTTCTGGAGTTAAACGAAGAAGTTTTACTAAACTACGGTGATCCATGCGAGAAATATCTGCGGGATCTTTGTAACCTTCATTCACTAAAATTTCAGCGCGCATTTCTCCTAAAGCAGGAATTTGAGCAATTACATTTTTATACTCTTGAACGAGTTCGCGCATTTTTGATTCGGAGCGAATGTCAACTTTCCAACCTGTTAATTGAGCCGCAAGACGCACATTTTGTCCTCTTTTACCAATGGCAAGAGATAGATGCTCATCTGGGACAACAACTTCCATAATATGAAGTCTTTCGTTCACAATTACTTTTGAAGGCTCAGATGGTGCAAGCGCATTGCACACAAAACGAGCTGGGTCACGATCGTATGGAATAATATCGATTTTTTCACCACGAAGTTCTTGAACAATTGCTTGAACACGAGCACCTTTGATACCAACACACGCCCCAACAGGATCGATAGATGGCTCTGTACTGTACACAGCAATTTTTGAGCGGCTTCCCGGATCACGAGCCGCACTTTGAATAACCACAATTCCTTCTGAAATTTCAGTTACTTCTTGCTCAAAAAGACGTATTAAAAGCTCTGGGTGAGCACGACTTAACATAACTTGAGGCCCACGAGTTGATTTTTTTACATCAACCACAAAAGCAATTACTTTGTCTCTAATTTTATATTTTTCACCAGGAATTTGCTCACGAACAGGTAAAACACCTTCAGTTGGTCCAAGATCCACAATAATGTCTGCTTTATCAAAGCGACGAACCTGACCTACAACAGTTTGGTGTTTTTTGTCGCGAAATTCACGAACAACCTTTTCTTTTTCCGCTTCCATCACTTTTTGAACGATAGCTTGTTTTGCGGCTTGCGCAGCAATACGGCCAAGCTGATCCGTAGGAAGTGGTTCACCAATTTCGTCGCCAACTTGTAAGGAATCATCCATAACAATCGCTTCGGAAGTTGGTATTTGTTTACTTGGATTAACAAGATCTTCATCTGCCACTACTGTCCTGTAGCGAATAAGTTCTATTTCCTCAGTTTCTTCATTAAAGCGTGTTTCGAAAACGCAATCACCAAAATGTTTGCGTGCCGCTGTAAGAACGGCTTCTCTTAATGCGCCAATAAGAAGTTGACGATCGATATTTTTCTCTTTACCTACAGTTTCGATAACACGCTTCAAATCTATTTGCATTAAATGCACCTCAGAAAACAAGTCAAGAATTCAATAAATCTCAGCTCTATGAGATCCAACTATTTGGATTTTTTAAACGCTCCATTACGCGCCTTGTGCCTTGCAGCGTCTTTTGCCACTTTTACGGACTTTGACGAAGGATGAAAAGGAAGTGCAAAAGCAACTTTGATGTCCTCTAGAGGAACTTCAAACCGATGGGCACCTTCCACAAGCACAATGACTTTAAATCCTTTATTATCACAAATTTCATTTAAAACCATAGTATACTTACTTCTTCCAGCAACTTTTTGCCAGGTTTCTACAGTAAGCATATCTCCAACAGAAGCTTCAAAGTCTTCCAAATCGTGGAGCGTAGGCTCTGAACCTGGGGATCCTACACGAATATTAACATCATCCGCAAACGGATCGAGAGCGTTGGTAGTAAGAAGATACTTATGAATTTCAGTACATTCATCAAAAGTAAGAGCTGTTTCAGCCTGACGGGGAACTTTGCAAGCTTCTACATCAGCCAAAGAGTAGCCCTTATCTAAAATGATATCAACAACTGGCTCACCTTCTTCGTATAGAAAAAGCCAATTACGAATTCGCATTTTTAAAACCCCAGGATTTTCAACCTTGGTTTCCTTTAGTTCACTTAGAGCTTTTCTAAGATCATCTAAGATTTGTGTATGAAGTTGTTTAGTTAACAGCCTAGGGTCACTGATTTTATTAGTATCATTCGTAAGATACAAGATATCTCCAACATTTTCGAGCAGGTTTACTTCAAAATTCGACCCAAAAGAGGGTAACTCTTAAAAAAGGCAAAACAATAAACAAATTGGGTATAACGTAATGCGTTTAAAATCAAATCAAATTTTTTAAGAAGTGTCCAAATATTTTTAGCAACCCTATAAATTAGAAACTTTTAGTAAAACAATTTTCTAAACTTCTCATTAAGGGAGAACAAAATGAACACGGCTTACAAAAAAAACTTTGGAAAATGGGGCGAAGAGCAATTAGATAAATGGATGGCCAAACATAATTGGTTGCCAGTTGAAAAAAATTTAAAAATTCAAAAAGGAGAAATAGATAGAATTTATTGCACAAGAAATAATATTGGAGATAAAAAATTCTGCATTGCAGAAATTAAAACGAACATAATTTATTCAAAAGATAGTTTTCATATTTTATTTACAGAAGTTGGAATTAAAAAATTTATTAAAATGAGACAAATTAAAAATCTTTATAAAATTGGAGAAAACTACATAGCAAGAGGTTATAAAAATATTTACTTAAGAATATTTGTAATTATTAAAATAAATAAAAAAATGAATATAACTAAATTTAATGAAAATACATGCCCATTCAAATTGTGTTATAATAATGATAATTATTATATTTTTTCCATTGAGCCTGAGTTCACATTTTACCAAGCAAGAAAAAGCCTACTTCAAATTAAGATTTAAAAATAATTAATATAGATCATTTTTATCAACTGAAATATCAATTATAAGTTGATCTATATTTTCGTATGTTACATGTGGCATTGTTACAATATGCGCAATATTATGATTTGATGCTAATATCCATTTTCGAATGATTTGCTCTGATGGCTTTGGAAAAACAACAATTGGAGAGTTTTTATTAGACCAAGCATTTATTCCTGTTTGTTTCATTTTTTCTTTGGCATATTTTGCTTTTTGTAAGCAATTAATAGCAATTTTTCTTAAATTTTTGTATCCATTCTGCTTAATAGCACTCCATAAAATTAGTGAAGTAATTCCATTTCTCGACCCAGTTAAAGTGCAATCACCACTTTTAATATATTCAATGTATTCTCTTATATTTTTAATAATAGATAAATGCGTTAAAAAAATTCCGCATGGAATTGGAGAACCAATTAATTTATGGCCACTAATTGAAATGCTTTGAAAATTATTAAAATGAATAAATTCGTTAAGACTACAAAAAGGTAATATTAAACCATGAAGTGCTGCATCGCAATGTATATAATATTTTTTTATATTATTATTTCTTAAAATAGAATTTATTTTTTTTAAGTTATCAGTAGCCCCTGTCATTGTTGTACCAACATTTGCAAATACAATAGCAGGAAATTTTTCATTGATGACTATTTCATTTTGAAGAATTTTATAATTTATTTCCCCATTTTCTAAAGATGGTATGCATTTAAATTTACTTCTTGTAATTTCTATAGCTTTTTTAACACTGTAATGACTTTGACTACTATAATAAACTATAGCTTCAGGATAAAGCATTCTTGCAATATGCAAAGCCATTAAATTTCCTTCGCTTCCACCATTAGTAACATAACCCCAATAATCCTCATTTTTATGATACATTTTAGCTATAAAATTTATAATTTCTAATTCAAACTCATGTGTGTTTAATGAAAAATGATTAGGAAAAAAAGGATCACCTATATTATTTATAGCAATTTCAAAAAATTTTGTAAGAATAGAGTACTCAATAGTATTATTTACAGGAAATCCCATCATTTTTTTACTTGCAATTTTTAATTCATTATATTTTTTATTCAAAAGATTATTATAATTTATATCGCTCAATACCATTATAATTATCTCCTATTAACGAATAATTGTCTTTTATAATATTTAAATATTATAACTACTAGATATTATATTTAAATTAAAAGATCAATTATTAGGAGAAAGTATGAATGATATTGATTATCACAATTATTTAAATTTTAAATAATTTTATATTTATAAGGGAACAAATATATTAATGTTCCATACCTTCAATATATTTTTCAGCCTGAAGTGCGGCTTGGCAACCCCTACCTGCTGCTGTAATTGCCTGGCGATACAATTTATCTTCAACATCACCAGCAGCAAATAATCCAGGTATATTTGTATGTGTTCCATTTTGGGTTAAAATGTAACCTTTTTCATCCATATTAACCAGACCTTTAACAAAATCTGTATTTGGGTGATGTCCTATTGCCATAAATAATCCATCTACCATAATTTCACTAGTTTTTCCAGATTTATCTTTAGTTACAATACCTGTTAGGCCTTTATCATTTGCAAGAGTATCAATAACATCTGTACTATAAATAATTTTTATTTTTGGATTTGCAATTACTCTTTCTTGCATAGCTTTACTTGCACGAAATTTATCACTTCTATGAATTAAAATCACTTCACTTGCTAATTTAGATAAATAAGTTGCTTCTTCCATTGCACTATCACCACCACCTACAACAGCAACCTTTTTGTTACGATAAAAAAATCCATCACAAACAGCACATGTAGAAAGTCCATAACCCATTAACTTGTCTTTATTAGGAAGAGGCAGTGTTATTGCAGACGCTCCTGTTGCAACAATAACAACTTTTGCTTCAATATCTTCTTCGTAATCACGTTTTATTAAAAATGTTCCTTTATTTGTTACCTCTACTTTAGTAACAGAACCTGTTAACATACGCGCTCCTACTTTTTCAGCTTGCTCACGCATGTCATTCATTAATTTGTTACCGTCTATTCCATCTACAAACCCAGGCCAATTTTCTATTATACTTGTCGTTGTTAATTGCCCACCTGGCTGCATACCGCTAATGACTACAGGAGAGAGAGCAGCGCGTGCTGTATAAATTGCAGAAGTAAGACCAGAAGGACCAGAACCAATTATTACAACTTTTTCCATGTATATCTCCAATGTTTTAAAACTTGATTCAAAAATCTAAATCAGAAATAACTTAGACTTCGTCTAAGATATGTCAAGAGGGGTAATTGAATTATGAAACAGAAATTTGCTCTATAAAATTTTATTTCTAATAATGTCATATGTTTAAAACAACCCACAAAATCAAGTTAAAGTTATTTTGCCCTGTCCTTCTTATCATCTCAAATATAGATCCGTATACAGCTGTTTCAATAAATAAACGATATTTTATCCAATAACCATAACCCAAATTAAAAAATTCATTAAATAAAAAATTTAATATTTAAAATAGAATAGAAATTTCATTTTTTGAATAAAATTAAATTTTATTCAATTTGCATTATTTGACAATAAATAAAATTGAAGTATGTTCCTTAACTGTAGTTTCTAAAAAATGAACTACTAAAATAACTTAATATATCTATATAAAATAGCTTATTAAATTAATATTCTGTAGCGAGAAAGTTATGATTAAAAAATTCTCAGAAACACCAATATTTTTTGAATATAAAATTCCCAATGAAAATGATATTAATTGGCTTAAAAGTAACTCTAATGCCATTAATGTTGAACAAAATTTTAGTATAAAATCTCTTCATACTTATAAAAATATGAAAATAAATGGAACTCAAGATATTATACTTGCACGTCAAGCAGTTGTGCTAAAACTCAATGAAGCCCTTGAACTGTTACCTAATGAATATACTTTTGCTGTTTTTGATGCTTTTAGAACAATAGAGACACAGTTTGCTTTATTTAGTTATATATATAATCAGCAAAAACAAATGAATCCTTCAAAAACTCATTCGGAACTTTATGACATTACAAGAGAGTTTGTTATTCATCCTAATGAGACATCAAGATACGCTATTCCACCACATAACAGTGGAGGAGCTATAGATTTAACGCTAAAGTATGAAGATAGTTTTTTAGATATGGGTACTGATTTTGATGCCATCACTCCTGCTTCTTATACTAATTTTTTTGAACAGGAATTTAATGAAAATTTTGGGATATCAAAAGAAAGATGGCTTTTAATAAGAAAGAATAGAAGAATTCTTTTTAATTGTATGAAATATGTTGGTTTTACAAACTTTCAAGTAGAATGGTGGCACTTTGATTTAGGTGATTGCATGTGGGCTAAAGAACTTGAGCAAAATTGGTATTTCCCTTCAATGGAAAAAAGTTTAAAATAACTTTTTTAATTTTGGAGTTTTGATTCAATATATTGCGTCTTAATTTTAATCTTATTAATTATTTAGGAGAATTTTATGTCAAATTCAGAAAATGATTTATTTTGGTTAACTGGTGCGTCTTCTGGAATTGGTTATGCAGTTGCTAAAGAATTAGCTCAAAAAAAAGCACAACTTATTATTTCCTCCCGCAGCGCTGATAAAATGGATGCTAAAATAAATGAATTGAAACAATTAGGAGCCAAATCTGTTGAAACCATTTCAATCGACATTGCTCTTGGAAACTCCAAAGAAAAAGTAGCAAGAACACTAAATGGCAGAAAGCTTAATGGTGTTTTAATTAATGGTAGCGGATATCCTGGAAAAAAATTATCAGATCATAATTATAATGATTTTATAGAAGGAAACAAAAATATTTTAGCAGGACCAGCTCAATTTGTTTTAGATATTCTTCCTTTTTGTGAAGAACAGAATTCAAGTATAGTTGCAATTACAAGTACATCTGTCAAAGAACCTGTTGGAGAACTTCATTTATCTGCTATTTATAGAACAGGCTTTGTCATTTTTCTCAAAAACTTGGCTCATGAAATAGGTAACAAAGGAATACGTATAAATAATGTTGGCCCAGGAGCAACAGCTACAGAGCATATGGAAAATTTAGTTAAAATATCAGCAAAAGAAAATAATAAATCTATTGAAGAAACAAAAAAAACATGGGAAAAAAGAGCTTCACTTAACAGAATGGGTACTCCAGAAGAAGTCGCAAAGGTAATTACTTTTTTAATGTCTAAAGATGCTTCATTTGTAAATGGACAAACTATTTTAGTTGATGGATGTTCTACACAATCTTATTTGTAATAAAAAGTTAAATCTACATTCTAAAAAATGAGGTTTTAAATTATTATTTTCTTATTTAATATTTTAAAAATAAATTAAAATTATTTAATAAACTGATCTGCAGCTTTCGATAGTATCTCAGGATTAATATTGCACTCTGTTTCTATAAATTTTGAAACACCGCCCTTTGATTGCATTTCTAACATAAAATCTTTCATTCTGCCTATTTTTTGTTTTTCAAGTGCGCTTGTTTTTTCGTAATCACATTCAATTGCATTGATCATTTCTGTATTTGAAAGTTTTTTTTGCTCCAACATAATCATTGACATCATGGCTGCAAATGCGCCTGTACGATCACGGCCTACGTCACAATGAAAAAGAAAACTATTTTTTTGAATTAAATCCTGCATTGTTTCTTTAAAAAAAGTGCACATTGAAGATTTAAATTCAGGTCTTTTCCAATTGTCTAATTTTTCAATATCACTAATTTCAAATTCTGTATTAGGATGAAAACCATACATTCTTGTTCCATCATTTTTTTCACAATAGTAAGAGTGAGGATCCCAAGGACTAAAATTTAATGAGTATATTTTTTTTGGATTTTGAATTTTATCGCAACTCCAACCAGAAAAATACTTGTTAGAACGAAACATAAGCCCTGTGTTAAAAACATCTCTTTTAAGACATTTATTTAAGCTTTCTCCAACATCTCTAAAATTTAAACGATAATCAAATAATCCAATCCAAAGCTTGGGTTCATATTTACTTTTATCACGCTTATAAACATAGCCAATAACGGAAGCTATTGAGCCAAGAATAAAAAAGACCGCTAAAAGTATAATTATAATTTTCTTTTTTTTCATTCAAATTCTCATTTTAACTATTTGAAAATATCATTAAAAAATCAAAGATACTATTTTAACGTAAAGGATTTTATTATTTCTTTCAAATAAATAAAAGCATAATTTTTTGTAGTAATTTCGGGGAAGTAATAGAAATAAAAGGAATGGTGCTCATGACCAGAATCGAACTGGTACACCCTTGCGAATACAGGATTTTAAGTCCTGTGCGTCTACCTATTCCGCCACATGAGCACGAAAGATTACTTATAGCATTAGTTTGAAAATGACAAGGCTTCAAAGAGTATTTACGCAATTTTTTTTTCATGCTAGCGTCAAGGCGTCTATTTCGCTAACTTATTTGCTTATTCAATAGAGGAATATATGGAAAATACAGAAAAAAAACAGACAAGCTTTGCAGACGTTGCTGAAATTGTAAGCAATATTTATGCGAAAAATCTATTAAATGGCAAAGTAGCACTCGTTACTGGTGGTTCTAGAGGAATTGGAAAAGCCATTGCTGTTGCTTTTGGAGCTTTAGGGGCAAAAGTTATCATAAATTATGCTGGAAATTCACAAGCAGCAGAACATACTGTAGCAGAAATATCTAAAAACGGAGGCATAGCTACTTGCGTAAAATTTGATGTTTCTGACTTTAATCTCGTTCAAGAAACAATTAAAGCCCTTGAGAAAGAACACGGCGGCATTGATATTCTTGTAAATAATGCGGGTGTTTCCAGAGACAACTTATTTGTAAAATTTAAAGAAGAAGAATGGGATTCTACATTAGATACCAATTTAAAGGGTGCGTTTAACTGCTCCCGTGCCGTTGCCATGGGAATGATGAGAAAACGTGCAGGAAAAATTATAAATATATCTTCTGTTGTTGGTTTAACCGGAAATGCGGGACAATCTGCATATGCTGCAAGTAAATCAGGAGTGATTGGCTTAACAAAAGCCTTAGCTTTAGAACTAGCAAGCAGAAACATTCAAATAAATGCGATTGCACCAGGTTATTTTACTACAGATATGACTGGAGCTCTCAATGAAGAAGTTCTCAAAAAAATTGTTGAAAAAATACCATCAAACAAAGTGGGCGATCCCGTAGAAATAGCTAAAGCTGCTGTATTTTTGGCAAGTACTTCTTCTAGCTATATCACAGGACAAACTCTTGCTGTTGATGGCGGCATGACCATGTATTAATGAGAACCTTCCTCATTAATACATTAAAATACTTTTTTTATAAATATCATATAAATTTCTTATTTATCCACCTTCAAAACAAGAATAAAGTGTCAATTAAATAGACAATTTTTAATTACTTATTAGAATAATATTCAATATTTTAAACAATTTAATACTTAATTAATGTAAATAATAAAGACATAATAAATAATTATTTTTTTATATTTAATTCTTAATTATTTCAAATAACGAATTTCAGGATGAAATTAAATATAATATATGATTTATTTAGAAAATTAAGGAAATATATGATTTATTTAGTTTTAAACTATACAGGTGAAGACATTGGTGTTTCAAATTATTTAAAAAATACCATTGAAAAAAAGACTAATAAAGTTAATGAAAAGAAATGGTTTTTTCAATCAAAAGACCAATTTTATCATTTTAATTTTTCAAGTGAAAATATATTTTTAGAAAATTCAATTAAAATAAAAGAGATTATTAAAAATAATTTAAATTCAGATTTTAAAATATATTTAGGAATTCATGGAAATTATGGTCAATCAGATTTTGCATTTCAGCAAGACTTAGAAGGAAGAATTATAAAACAATTTACTTATAAAAATTTAGCATATATTTTCTTTGAATTATTTAAAGAAATTCAAAGAAAAAAATTTAAACTTGCTTTGGTAATGTGTTACGCAGGAAGATCTCAAGATTATTTAATTAAACACGATTTTTCAATAGAAAACCAATCATATCCTATGTTAAAATCATCATTTGCATTTAAATTTTATAATGAACTAATAAATAATTATAAATTTAATCTGTTATCAATGACAGCTTCAACTACTGCCGTTACTTATTATAGAGAAAAAAGAGAAATTCAAAATGAAGATTATTTTATTAATTATTTAAAATATGCTAATCCAAGAGAACAGAAGTATGAATTATATGATATGATTGACGAGTTAAAGAAACAAGGAATTAATGAAGCAATTGCCGAAGATCTGAGTTCTGATATCTTCTTATCTAACAGTATTAATAATTTTGATTTAAACAAATTTAGTAATGAAGCTAAGAATTTTATAAATAACGCTAAAAATTACTGGGAAATAACAAGAAAATATGAAGATCCTAACAAATACAAATCAAAATATAATAAAATTATTTTTAATTATGATGAAATAAATAAAAAAGTAATTATCCAATCAAAATATGATCAAAAAACTCTATTAACAGAAAAAATTTATTAACATACTTATCAAAGATAAATAATTTATAATAATATAAATTTTATTTTTTCTGTATAACAGCTACAAACATAGTATCTGCGTTTTCCATTGGTGAACCTAACATCTTGTGATTTATTATTGTAAAATCAGGATTATTTTTAATAAAACATTCAATAATATTTTCATTTTCTTCATATAACCAACTACAAGTAGAATAAACCAAATGACCACCACTACGGACAGCTTCACTTGCTGTTTGTAAAATATTTAATTGAAGATCCATAAGGCTTAAAATATTTTCTTTTGTAATACGGTATTTAGAATCAGGGTTTCTACGCCATGTTCCTGAAGAAGAACAAGGAGCATCAACCAATACCCAGTCAAAACCGTTTTTATTTTCAACTTCTTTTTGAAATTGTGGCAAACCTTCCCCATTCCAAGGAAGACAACGAATATTAAAAAAACCACTTTTACGAGCCCGTTTTTTTACTTCTTCTAATTTATATTCTCGTATATCTGAGGCATATATAACACCTTTGTTTTTTAAAAAACTTGCAATTTGTTGTGTTTTTCCACCACCACCAGCACAAGTATCCCAAACAAATTGTCCAAATTTTGCTTCTATATGCTCACCAATTTGCTGACTTGCAAGATCTTGTATTTCAAAAAGTCCGGCTCGAAAAGAATTTAAAGCAAATATTCCTCCCTTACCTTCAATAACTTTTAGAGTAAATGAATTATGAACTTCAACTTGAAAGCCTTCTTTTATTAGCTCATTTAATACATTTGTTTTAAATTTTTCATCATTTAATCGAAGCCACATGGGAGGACGACTCTCAAGAAGACTAAAAAAAGTATCTTGTTGATTTTTATTCCAGTTGGAAAGGCTAAATCTTTTTTCAATTTGATCTAAAAACCATAAAGGAACACTTTGCATAATCATTTGAGATATTAAAATATTATTTTGATTTAATTGTTTTTCAATTTCAAGAAAAACTTTTTTTTCATTTAAAAATTCATTCTCATTAGTTTCAATAGAAATATTTTCTTGTAATTTTGCATTCGATGCCAAATAGCGAAGACGGATCCATATAAAAAATCTTTCTTCATTCATTTTTCGGAATGCTTGCAATATATCTTCTACAGATAGGTATTTATTTTTAAAATATTGAATAAAATTTTGAAAATGAATTTCTTTTTTATTTTCTGAATTTATTTTATATTTTAAATTAAAAAAATCCTCGCAAAATAAAGCAAAATAACCGTAACGAATTCCAGCAAATAAACATTCACTATACCAGCGTCTATCACGACTTCCATATTTTGAATTTTTAGCAAACTCTTGAGCAAGCCATCTATCCATTTGAGGAAGAGTTTCTTGAGAAATAGCGGCACGCCATAATTTATTTAAGTGCAACCAACGGCCTTCGTAATTTTTAGTATTTATATTTTGCTTTTCAGACATGAATTTTATTCCTCAGATTCATCATCGAAAAATTCGATTTCAGCTCCATCTAAAGCCTTCATATCTTCAAATTCCATAGAACGAATATCATCATCATAGTTTCTATCTTTTTGAAAACGAGCTGCTTTTGTCGTTTTAACTCTTTCACCCTTGTCATCTATTGGTGAACGTGTTCTTTCACGGAAAATAATAGATATTGGAATATCTTTATAGCCAAATGCTTCACGGAAAGCATTTTCAACAAATCTTTTATAGCTAAAATGTAAATCTTGAGGATGTGAACAAAATATAATAAATCGAGGAGGCAATGTACCAACCTGAGTTGCATAGAAAAATTTAATTCTTTTAGACTTATTTTTAACCATTGGAGGAGTATGTTTTAAAAGAACTTCTTTCAATATATTGTTAACTTGTGAAGTTGAATTCCTTCTGTTACTTTGATCATATAAATCTATGCACATAGGAATTAACTTACTTACTCTTAAATTTTCAAGTGCACTCACAAAAACAACTGGAGCATATCTTAAATATCTAAGATCAAGATGAAGTTTTTCAGTAAATTCATTTACCGTTTTAGATGTTTTATCTTTTATTAAATCCCATTTATTAACAACAATTAATATTGGTTTTCTTAATTCAAATGCATAACCCGCGACTCGAGCGTCTCCGTCTGTAGCCCCATCTTCGGCATTGATAACAAGAATGGAAACATCGGCATCTTCAAGACAAGCAACACTACGAAAAGCGGAAAAACGCTCTAGCTTATCTGCCATACGACTTTTTCTACGGATTCCTGCTGTATCAATCACTCTTAAATCACGGCCATGATACTTTAGGCCTGCATCAACGGTATCACGTGTAGTCCCTGGGCGTTCATCAACAATAGAACGAATTTCTCCAACTAATCTATTTAGAATAGACGACTTACCAACGTTAGGGCGTCCAATAATAGATAGTTTTATTGGTGGATTTTCTGGATCATCTCTTTTTTCTTTAGGAGAATTTGCAAAAATTTCAGTTGCGGCATCGAGAAGATCGGACATCCCTCTATTATGTTCAGCACTTACCGGAAAAATTCTTTGAACACCTAATTTTCTAAATTCTTCTATAAAAATATCATCTTTAGGTAAATCACACTTATTTACGCAAACAATAAAGTTTTTTTCAGATTTTCTTAAACGGCGGATAAGATCGGAGTCAACGGGGTGAATTCCTTCTCTTCCATCTACAACAAATATAACAGTCTCAGCCTCTTCAATGGCCATTTCCGCCTGTTCGACAAGTTGAATTTTAATATTATCACAAGATGTTGGCTCAAAACCGCCTGTATCACAGATATAAAATGCTTCCCCATTATGTTCAGCGCGTCCAAAAATACGATCGCGAGTAACACCAGGTTCATTATGTACAAGGCTCTTACGCTCGCGGATAATGCGGTTAAATAACGAGCTTTTTCCTACATTTGGACGTCCGACAAGGGCTACAAGTCGAGTATAAGTTCTTAATGTCATTTTAGAGTGATCCTGTTTCTGTCTTGTAAAATATGCTAGAAGCTATTCTAGATGCCATGATCCTTTAATTATCATTGAGGCAAATAAAAGGGCAAAAAGAAGAGGCATCATAGCCAATCCACTTGCATAACGGAAAATTTGTGAAACATAAAGCGCTTTTTAAGAATAAGGAATTTTCTCCCTTTTCAAATGTTAGAAAATCTAAGCTTTACCTATCAGCAAAACAAATATGCTCTATTCTTCAAAAAAATGGCTATGAATCCTATTTTGTTGGTGGAGCGATAAGAGATCTTTTAATCAAACCCAATGCTATTCCAAAAGATATTGACTTAACGACATCAGCTACACCTGAAGATATTTTTCGATTGTTTCAAAATACACAGTTTGTTGGAGAAGCATTTGGAGTTAGTTTAGTTAAAATAAATGATATGCAGTTTGAGCTTACAACATTTAGAAAAGAAGGAAAATATAAGGACAGGAGAAGACCTGAATCTATTTCTATTGGTAGTTTTTTAGATGATTCCAATAGAAGAGATTTTACTATAAATTGTCTTTATTTCGATCCAATTAAAAACAAAATATTAGATCCACATCATGGTTTAAGCGATATTAAAAATAAAATAATTCGTTGTGTTGGGAATGCTAATGATAGACTATATGAAGATTCTCTAAGAATTTTAAGAATGGCTCGTTTTTCGGCTAACCTTCATTTTACAATCTCAAGCGAAAGCTTAGAAGCTGCCAAAAAACAATCTGATGGTATTTCATTATTAAGCAAAGAAAGAATTTTACTTGAGTTTCAAAAAGTAAAATTAGGAAGATTTTACTATTTTTTTGAAGCTTTAAACAATATTCTAGAAATTAATAAAATTATATTCACCAATATTAAAACAGAAGAAAATAACGATCAAAACTTATTTTATACAAATCCTTTAACTATTGGAAAAATAAAAATAGAAACTCCATATCCATTTTTTAATTTCTTAAAAGTTTTTTTATTTAGCTATAATATTGAACTAAATAATTATCAAAGTATTATGAATGAAATAGAGAATTGGCCTTTGTGCAATGAAGATAAAAAAATATGCCTTCTTTTTTTAAAAAGTATTACTCTAAAGACTAATTTATCGGAAAATACAGATATTGAAGTTCTTGACTTTATTTTTTTCGAATACCTTTCTCAAATTAATGTGATAACAAATAATTTATCCTATGGAGTTTTAATAAATTTATCTATTTTTATTAAAGACTCTATGCTAAAAGAAACCTTATATAAAATGATAGAATCT
>Ga0164295_10002136_pt1 | contig 16392 bp, 14 predicted proteins | sample GEODES006metaG_FD_111798 | JGI IMG/M metagenome (GOLD analysis project Ga0164295, IMG submission 111798) | Oligotrophic lake water microbial communities from Sparkling Lake, Wisconsin, USA - GEODES006 metaG | ecosystem: Environmental > Aquatic > Freshwater > Lake | place: USA: Sparkling Lake... | reverse complement strand
GCTGCGCAAATATGGTCCGAAACCCACCAAACCATTTGGGGGAGTCCAAGTAATTCTGATCGGTGATCTATTCCAGCTCTCACCGATTGTTACCAATAGCGAGAAAGAGTTCCTCTACTCGCATTATGAGACTCCATTCTTCTTTTCCAGCAATGGCTACCGCGGCTTGCAAATGGATAAAGTCGTACTAAATAAGGTCTACCGCCAGAGCGAACTAGATTTCCTTGAGATCCTAAATGGCATCCGCATTAATCAAACAACTCCTAAAACCCTTGATCTCTTAAACACGCGAGTAATGCCAGATTTCGAAGCACCGCGTGATAAGTTCTTCATAACCTTAGTTGCCACAAATGCCATGGCCAACAGAATCAACAGCGATGAACTCGAGAAGTTACCCAACGATGCCTATAAATCGAAGGCTCACATAACCGGCGCTCTTAGTAAGAGTGAATACCCAGCCGAGCTAGAAGTAAGTTTTAAAGTGGGTTCTCAGATCATGATGCTTAACAATGACTCTGAAAGCCGTTGGGTTAATGGCACGCTGGCCACCATCGAAGAGATCAACCTTGATGACAAAAAGCGTGATCCAAATATCGTAATCAAAGTTGCTAGTTCAGAAGAACGCTATGTAGTCAGTAGCCATGTCTGGGATATCAAGCGACCACGTTCACAAGGCAATGTGCTGGTTTATGACACCATCGGAACCTTCGCACAGTTCCCGTTCATGCTGGCTTGGGCAATCACAATTCATAAGAGCCAGGGTAAAACTTTTGAGAATGTAATTATCAATCTGGCTGCCAAAGCATTTGCTGCCGGTCAGCTCTATGTGGCCCTTAGTCGCTGCACAACCCTTGGCGGATTAGTGCTTCGTCAAGAAATCGATTCATCGCAAGTAATTCTCGATGAACGAGTCATGGATTTTCACTTGGATGAACTTTAAAGTGGTTTTTTCTTGATAGCTTTCCGCGGAATTATTCGCCGTTTAGTACGATCCTGAATACTAGGTCTATTTGCAAAATCGAAATCCCTTGGTGGGTCATAGACGGTAAACCCGTTTTTAGCTAATTGATACAAAATGTCTTTAGCCACTGATTCCAGTGAACCTTCTTTGATATTTGACCATTTCCAGCCTCGAGCACCTGAAGTGAAATTCCAACCTACCGCGTCGATAAGAAGAACGTCATTTCCATCTAATTTAAAAACATAATTGCCAGTACTTGAATCCTTCGGAACTATCATTTCGGAAGTTGGGAAATATGCATCAATAATTTCAGCCACACGAGCATGAGGTGGCCACTGCCAATGCTCGCCGTAGATTTCGAATGTTGTAGTCAATAAATTAATCCCTTCAACCACTTAAATCTAATCTTTTTTACTTGATAAAGGAATACGGTCGCAAAGCCTAAGAATAATCCCACCAAGTTTTCTCGCCCTTGTATTCATACTGGCAGTCCAAGATCTCCACGCAGAAAGCATCTAGGGGAGTGGGGTGACAAAGAGTCATAAAAGACTTCAAAATACGCATTTTCCGATTGTCTGGGCTTTTGAACTCAAAAAACTTCGCTAAATCTAGTGACAAAGCAATATAGATCTCTTTAGGATTCCAATACTTTGTTAAAAGGGAAGGGTCTGAAAATGACTGCGCAGATTGTAGTTATGAATGGTTACGGAATCGCTATTGCTTCAGATTCTGCGCTTTCCCTCGGAAGCATAAGAACATTCGAGACAGCTGAAAAGATTTATCCCTTGAAGTTGCCCCATCGTCTGGCGGTCCTCCATTGTGGATCTGTAAATTTCGGTGGTATCCCATTTCCAGTATTGATTGCAGACTGGAAAAGACAACTTGCAGACAAGGCACTTCGCGATGCCGACGCCTATGCTGACAATTTTCTGGACTGGCTAGAGCATCACACTGAATGGTTCTCTGATGTCCGCCACGAGAATCAGTTCATGAGATTCGTAGAAGCCAGGGTTTCTCGGATAGAAGAAATGATTGTTGAGTATCGCGAAGCAGATGAGTTTCTAGATGTTAGCGAACGCCTCACTACTTGGACTTCTGAATGCGAAGAAGCTGGATTTTGGGAGGGAATTGATCCTGATGACATTCTTAAATTTTCTAAAACAGTTATAACTGACATAAATGAGTTGATTGAAGCATCAACCGAAGCCAAAGAAATTCTTCTAGCCAACATAGATTTATTCACAAACTACTTGGCAGTTTGCTATGCAAGTAAAGTTCTTGTGTCGCAAGATTTTATTCCAAATGCAACTCTTGTATTTGCAGGTTATGGGGCGAACGAAATATTGCCTGGATATGTGAGCGTAGACATTGCCGGAGTATTAAAGGATAAAGTTGGATTTTCTAAGGGTGATTCGGATACGCTTTCAACCGACCAGTCATACTTATTTGGCATCTTTATGCCCGCTCAAAAAGATGCTATGGAATTATTCTTGCGTGGCGTTGATTGGGACAATCAGAAAGCTGTTATCAGCCGTATGAACGAACATTTCGCCTCAATTTCAGAAAGAATCACCGAAATCAATGATGGGGAGAATCCTGAGCTTGATAGTTTCATGGAGACTTCACTGGCCGAGTTTGAGGACAAGTTATACGAAGCAACACGTGAGACTTCTGAAAAGAACTATCTAAAAGACTTACGAAGCTCACTTGTTTCTTTGCCGTTGGCTTCGCTCGCCAACGTTGCAAAGGCCTTAGTTGAGATTCAAGGTTTACGCCAAACAACGGCAGCTCAATTCAACTCTGTAGGCGGCCCAACAGATGTTGCAATTATTGAGACCCTAGAAGGTTTTACCTGGGTTCAGCACAAAAGCCTTTAAAAATCTCTTATCTTTGTCGGCATTATTAAATAAGCTCTGTCCATGCGTTATTGGTGGGTTAACCAGAATCAAACTTACAAGTTTGAAGTCCCCGCTGGTTTTCTTTGGTCACCTAAAACGCGAGCCGACGGTGGTCGTAATTACTTCTACATGACCATGGAAGAGGTTCGACCCGGCGATTTAGTTTTTTCTTACTGTGATACCTACATAAAGGCCATTGGTGTTGTTCAGCGCCCAGCAGTTACGGCCCCAAAACCTGATTTCAGAACTGCTGGTAGCAATTGGTCCGATGAGGGCTGGTATGTGGAGGTGGAGTTTTCCGAACTAGAAAACCCAATCAAGCCAAAAGATTTTATGAATCAAATCCGTCCACTTCTTGCGGATAAGTATGCACCGTTGCAAGAAAATGGAAATGGATTACAAGGAATCTACCTAACTGAGATTTCCTCAACCTTCGGCGAACTTCTAGTTCTTCTTTCCAATGCGGATCTTCCGGCTATTCAGCATGAGCTAGCACCTCTGCCTGAAGACGAATCAGAATATGAAATCAATCTAGAAATTGAAGCTCGAAAGTTGGACGGTGATTTAGAGAAAATTCAACTAACTAAGTCCCGCAGAGGTCAAGGAATATTCAAGGCAAATCTTCGCTTAGTTGAAAACCACTGCAGAATTACCGGAGTTACAAATATTAAGCACTTGCGCGCTAGTCACATTAAACCTTGGGCGGTATCTGACAATAATGAGAAACTCGATGGTTACAACGGACTGCTTCTATCCCCGCACGTAGATCATCTATTTGACCGCGGCTTTATTTCTTTCAAAGATTCGGGCGATATCTTGGTTTCGAAGGAATTGAATCCCAAGGTTCTTGAGCAGTGGTCATTGCGTTCCAACCAAAATGTAGGTGGATTTCGAGCGAATCAAGGGAAATATTTGGAATTTCACCGCGATGTGGTCTTTCAAGGATAACCTTTGCGAGCTATTAGAAATTTAAGTTGCGGAGGTGATCTGACATGAGCACCCTGCTGGAACAGCTTTGCGATTTAGTGCTCGGTTCGATCGTTGTTGAGGATAAACATCGCGTTGGCCTCTGGTATCAACTGCCAAATCAAATTACAGGGATTAGCGATAGAAACTATTCTGCAACGCATCCTTGTATTCTTTTAAATACTTCCTCTTTATCTTCTGGTTACGCCGAAGTGTGGGTAAGAAGTTCGACTCTAGATGGTGATTTTCCAGAATTCGTTCCGCATAAAAAGCATGAACATGGCCACCCAGGGTATTGCCCTCTGGACCGTGATGCGCAAATCAGCGTGAAACTATTTAAACGAGTGCCGGCAACTTACTTAACGAGGATAAGTCCAAAATGTAAGGAAGTGGATCAAGATTGGCTTCGTACTTTTGAAAAGTGTTGCCTGCATGTGAACGGTAAATCATGGACGCAGGTTCAAACATGAGCTTCTCTCAACTCAATATGACATTTGATGATTTAGAAAACGAGGCTTATTCTGAAAGGTCCTTTGGCTATTTCTGGACAACAATAGTTGAAGAAGTAGTAAAACATGTTTGTGTCTCAAAGTCCTTTCCTCCTCAAAGTTGGGGATTCCCTGGCTATGGACCAAATGAGCAAGAATGGGCTGAAGCCGATCTCATACAATTGGCCGACTGGGTTATAAACAATCGAATATCTTCAAGCAATCAGCATGTAACGATAATTTCTAAAGTAAAGGATAGATCTGTCTTAAGTGTTTTCAGACTACTGGTTCAAGCCGTTACGTGGGCCATCAAAGACAAAAGAAAGAATTCTGTTGATGCAAACGCCGTGAGATTGATTAAAGAGATACTAAAGGATGATTTTGGGATTGTATTAAAGGCCACCATGCCAATTTCTGATCCAGCTTTTGAGCCCACCGTGGATTCTTTAGTGAATTTGCTCAAACAAGTGCCGCAGCATTGGACTCACACGACAGCCTTGACTCGACGTGGAACACCAAGGGTTAATTTGCCGCCAGTATTCAAAAAACCTGAGCTAAACGTGATTTGCAGTGATATTGCTCAGATGGTGCCACTTCCAGCGAGCAATCAGATTTGGCGGGCAGTTCAGAGTATTCTGCCGGTACGCGTAGGAACTCAAGCCGTGCAAAGGACCGAGTCTGGAATAGAGCAGATTTCGAAAGTTGGCGATATAAGTGAGCGCGAGGAAGAAATTACCAAGATCGCTAGTAAGCAGGGTGTAGTCGACCCAGATTCAGAAGATTCTTTGGCGAAGTTAGGGCTAGGTGGTCTGGCTAAGCCAATTATTGAGGCTATCAACGCATTTAGAGGCTCTTTATCGGGCCAGGAGGAGGTTGCCATGAAGGTAGTTCTCCATCCCGAATTTAGCCACCTTCCTCTAACGCTCAAGGCACAGGCTCTTGAAGTCGATAAGGCAGAAGAAATTGAGCTAGTTCTTAAAGGCCTGGTTAGCAAATCCAAGAAAATTGCAATCGATTTTTCATTGAACGATCAAGAAATGAATGAAGTTACGATTATGGTGGGCAAGACCTTGCTAAGGGATGGAGAAATCTGGTGAGTGCAGATAATCGAGCCGGCCCACAAACTAAACCATATGGCGATCCCCATCTATCAATTGGTCAAATTCGCCGAATCGAAGGAGTTGGCCAAGACGCGATTCTGATTGTGATTTCCAGAGTTAATCCAATTTCAGATACTTGCGACGTTATTTTGCTGGATCACAATATCGCGAATGCAACTTCGCGTGATTTTATTGCTAACTTCGATAAAGAATCTTTCAAGTTTGGCTACTTAATAATGTGTGATTATGTCGGGAACGTTTCATCTAAGGTTTTGAGGGAAAGTTTTGTTTATGGCGACTCATGTCAATTCTGCGTGTCCAGCATAGGTCAAACAGCATTTAACCTAGCTCCAGATAAGTACGAACTTCCATTTGAACATGATTGTTATCAGCCAGGTGAATTTGCGTTGAAAATTCTCAGTGATGAATGGGTCAGCCGTAATCGACATTTTGCAGAGTTTTTTGAAAGTTGCAATCAATTTCTCGATTACAAGGAATTTATTGCAAAAGTTGAGGCATCTCGTTTTTACTATAGTAATAATTCAATTTCTGATCTAGTTAAGTCCAAGCCAGAAGACGTGTCATTAATTGATCTTAAGGACTCAATTAAGAAGAATCGTTATGCCAGAATGCTAGTTAGGGGATAAGAATGCCAAGACTAAGACCTTTGGACTTTTACTATTCTGGACGCGCAAGGCGCAAAAATGGACGTCTAGTCAGCTTGAAACTTCGAAATTTTAAGAGCGTTGTTGACCAAGAAGTTCAATTATCTCCTTTAACAATAATTGTTGGAAAGAACTCATCGGGTAAAAGTACTGTTCTGCAATCATTACTATTTTTGGCCCAGAATGCAGCCAATCCACTTAATAGAAATTTGGCCGAAGAGGGAAATCTTGATCTAAACGGTGAACTAGTTAGCTTGGGTATATACCGGGAAGCAAAGAACGATCGCGCAAAACCAGATGCACCGATCACAATTGGCGGCACTTTTGAATTTGATTACGGACAAACTATGGAGTTTCAGCCAATTGAACCTTCAACAAATGTAGACGGCGAGCATTTTCAAGGTCGAATGGGCGTATTTGATTGGGAAACTGACCTGCAAGGGGCCGGTGACAACCAAGACGCCTCAATAGTTTCAAGCATTTCCGCTAAGGGCGTACTCTCTTTAGAAGGAAAAGCAGTGCAAAGCATTAGCTCGGAACGTACAGAAATCGAAGAGGCCGAGGACTTGCTTGAATTTATGCAACTCGAGGCGTTCAATGCAGAACAAGTACCGGATATTTGGGCTGGACTAAATGTTTTAAGTGAAGCAAAAATCTCGTCATTTGGAAAATTAGAGAGCAACTTAGAGCGACCAGGAATGAGTTTAAGTACTAGGTTTTCATCCCTGAAATCGGAAACCCACCTTCAGGGCGTTAAGCACTTGCTAGGGCTTCCCGTAAATGGCTTAACCTACACAAGCCGCTTTACATTCCTGCTAAATAGACAAAAAAACTATTTTGATGGAAATCGATTACGTTCGAATGTAAATGGCTTCATTATGAACGCCCAAAGACGCAGTTCTAATCGATTACAGGAAAGCCCCGAATCATCACGAACTAGATTAGAAAATCAACAAAACTTCGGTATGTCAGATTCAATTCAAAATTACATTGGGAAAGCTAGTTTATTCATTGATAATGAAGCGACCTGGATTACCTCCGAGGAGTATGAGGCTACTTCTCGGCCGCTAATAAGAATTGAGTCACTACCTATAACAATAAAAGCCGCACTTAGAGCGTCATTATCCGAAACTTTTCCAATAGAGGTTCGTGGTGCAACACGTGATGATGAAGGAAATGCAGAGTTTTCCATCAGTCAGCTTCCTCTTTTTATGCCATTCATTGAATTTGCTAAAAATGAGTTAGCGAACCAAATTGTTGAGCAACTACGCGAATTCTGGAAAGATGTTGAAGTTGAACTGAACTCTAGATATAAGGAATTTGTTGATAATGGGGTACCTGAGGTATTGGTTCCTGCGTCTCTAAGCGAGGATGCTTACGTTAGCGGCGAAGGTCTGACTAGTGACGAGTTTGAAATTGGTGATGCAGTCTCAAGGCTCTCAGACTTCCTAGAGGATTTGGTTTATCTTGGCCCGCTTAGGCTTGAGCCCAATGACATCTACAAACGCACATTAGGGTCACGAATTTCGCAACTTCCACTTGGAATGCAGGGCGAGCACTTAGCTAGAATCGTATCTGAGAATCCACGGGCCAACTATCCGCTACCTCCGGATTCGAAGTTATCAACCATAAATGGCGAGACCGATTTTCAAGATGCATTGAATGATTGGTTAAAGTGGCTTGGTATAGCTAAAACTGGAATCGAAGTAGCAACTGACCGACATTATGGCTACAGATTGACCGTCGATCGACGTTACTTGCGTTCCCTTGGTGTTGGCGTGAGCCAAGTTATCCCTGTAATTGGTGTGTGCTTACTAGCTGAAGCTGGCAGTTTGGTCTTGCTTGAAGAGCCAGAACTTCACCTAAATCCAAATATTCAGCAGAAGCTGGCCGACTTTTTCTTGGCAATGACCGAGTCAGGTCGCCAATTAATTGTTGAGACTCACAGCGAATATTTGATAACAAGATTACGTTTGAGAGCTATGCAGAACCCAGAAATTTCTAACTCGTTTAGTTTTGTCTTCACTGAGCAAGAACACGAAGACTGGAGCCCAATTGCCGTTAAAAGCCCGTATACGGTTTATAGGACCGTAAGAGCTGACGAAAAAGGCGAATTACCCGAATGGCCAGCAGGCTTTTTTGATCAGGTTACAACTGACGTGCAGGCACTTCTTGACGAAATGATTAAGCGCGAAGGTGAATCGTAGGAAAACTGCTTACCAAGATCGCTAGTTTTACCAATAGGCACTAGCGAAGATCAAAACCAAGATCGCTAGTTTTACCGATAAGCGCTAGCGAAGAATCAAACCAAGATCGCTAGTTTCTCGAATAGAGAAAGTTCATCAAACTAGCGAAAGGTTCTAATGGTTCTGTTAAAAACGTTACCAAAAGTGGCCGTGTCCGTAGAAGTACGGTCGATGCCTTATTCAGTGGAATATTCTGCACAGCATTTTAGTTGTAACATATGCACGAGTGAAGAACTTTCACTAAATGCACCAAAGTTTGTTTTCTCAAGTAACAAAGGTGTTTCTACTTTTAATCTTCCTCCAATGAGTGGCCCAGAAATGTCAGCTCTCTCACTATTCTTCTCAACAAGTGCCAGCTTCCCGTGTGCGGTTGTTTTCGATCACATTCCCGGTTTTCAAATAACTGCAACAGTAATCGATGGCTGCGATGTAGCGCTTCTGTTTCATGCTGACCACGAACTTATCCACTTTATGGGCCTAGAGGGCTCGGCAAATCTTCTAAACGTCACATTAGGTACAAGCCAATTGGATGTCTTGGCAGAACAAGTACTTGCCTCAGCCGCCAATTGTCACTAATCACAAGCTAAAGCAATTTTCGTAACATCCAAACTAGTCATAAAGAAGTGAGGTGAATCAATATGTGGGATGAAACTCCATCTGCATGGGACCTTCGAATGTCCTTTCCACGAGTAGCTAGGGATCTCGAGGATATATATGTCGCAGACTCGTTGCAGACATTGGGACTCAAAAGCTCCAAGATCGGCACTAGGAAGGCAACTCAATTTAGAATCAAGCTCGAAGACAATTACGAGCTCGTTATCTCACCGGTAGATAAAGGTGCTGATGGATATGCGGAATGGTTCTCATGGCATGTGCCAGCACATGCCCGTTCAGCTTCCACTTCAGAATCATCAATGCCTGAATCATCAATTCGCGCACATATTCGATTGTTTTATAGCGACGAAATTGGACGTTCACAGATTTACTCATTTACTAATCATCACCAGAATGTCGAAACACTAATACGGTCAGCCCTTATTGGAATTCAACAAGACTTAGGTCTCAAATTAAAGCCAGTGCTAAAAAAGAGAAAGGGTGGCTCAGGTAAGGAATAAATCAGCAAAACCATCTGTTATATCAAGTACTTATATCTCGTGCGATTCCTGCACGGCTCGTTCAAAATTCCAAGTAAAACTCAAGAATGGTGACCTTTACTTTTGCTCACATCATCTCAATAAGCATCGGTCCCATCTTGAGTCACTTGGAACTCAAATTACATCGTTTTAAAACTACTTAAAGGAGTAATATGACAAATAATAACCATGCAGTATTCTCAGCATCACTCGTAGAAGTAAAGACTGACTGCGTAATCACCAAAGATTTGAAAATCACAGGCCAACCAGCACAACGAATCATTGAAGGCACTTTGCATGGGGTCGCACCATTAGAAACCATCACTAAGCTGCTGGACTTTGGTGCAATAGCCTTAGATGCGGTTCAAAGTGAATCCATGCGCAACCATCTTGAAGCTGCAACTGAAAACTTCGCCAAATTAGTGGGCAAAGAAGCAAATGAAAATTTCCCACGAATTATCGAAGAGAAAACCGAAAAGTTCGTAGAAGGCATTCTAAAGTTTCTTGACCCTAAGCAGACCAATAGCCTAAATTCACAATTAGATGCTGCAATGAAGGCGTTAAAGAAAGAAATAACTTCGCAAATATCTGAAGACATGAAACTTCAGAAGACTTCTCTCGATGAGGGTCTAAAGAATCTAGGCTTTCTTAAGAAAGCTTTCGATCAGTCAACACAAAAAGGTGCACCGCACCAAGATTATGTGGGCGAAGCTCTAGAACGATTTGCTGGGTCTGATGTTGTAACCGATCTATCTAGTGACAGTTCCGGTGGTTCATATGCAACTGGACGAAGTAAATCTGGTGATTATCGTGTCACTCTCGGCGAAACATTTAATACTGCAAATTCAATTAGCTTCTCAGTTGAAGCTAAGAATGCGAAGCTTTCAGAACGCGCAGCCCTGAGGGAAATCACAGAAAACTGTAAAAATCGAGGCACAGATGTTGGAATTCTTGTCTTCGCGACACAGGAGCAAGCACCAACACAGGGACGCTCTCTTAAAATTTTCCCAGGTAATAAAATTTTCGTGGTCTGTGACCATGGCTCTGAAACGGCTCTATACGCTGCCTATGTTTATGCTCGCTATATTTCAAAGCTTCAAAAGTCTTCAGCTGAATTTGACCAAAGTTCATTGTCCCAAGCCACCGAAGAGATTATCAAGCATCTTGATTTTGAGGATGCTGTAAATCGTGATGCCAAGGCTGCCCGCAATGCCGTTGACCGCTTGGTTTCCACAGCTATATCCGCTCGCAACAACGTACTTAAAGTTCTTAACCAATTCGAACAGAAGGGCTAGAGGCTTATGTCAACTAACGTAGAGCAAGATCAGACTCATATGCCGGCTATCAAAGGTCTAGCAAGGCCATTAGAAAGACGAATTGTTCGGCCTGCGATAGATAGCGCTTTACCTGATGAATCAAGACAAAGGATAATCCTTACAATGTCGGCAACTGTAGGTACGATATCCCGATGAGACAGTCAAAAGGATTCCAAGATCAAGTGAACCTTTTCTGGTTGGTTGTCAGAATCCATCGGGATTTTAATCATGAGTGAACTCCCTGTGGTGCAGATTTCTAATGGTCTAGATGACGAAAATCTTGTGAAGTCCCGTCAAAGAGTTGCTGATCACGGAGAAGTTTTCACTCCGAGTTGGATGGTCGAAGATATGTTAGATCTTGTCAAATTTGAAACTGATCGTATTGATTCGCGTTTTCTGGAACCAGCTTGTGGCTCAGGAAACTTCTTGAAGTCTGTGCTTAATAGAAAACTGGCCATAGTGCAGTCTAAATTTGGAAAGAGTGAATTTGAACGAAATCACCAGGCTATTTTCGCTTTAATGTGTATTTATGGAATTGAACTTTTGCAAGACAATATCGAGGAATGCCGCTCAAATTTACTCAAGATTTTTAATTCGAATCTTAAGATTAGCGAAAATGACATATTAAGTCGGGCCGCAGCATCAGTGTTAATGGCCAATATTCTTCAAGGAGATGCGCTGACTTTGACAAGATCTGATGGTCAACATATAGAGTTTCCAGAGTGGGGGTACCTCGGCAAGGGTAAATATCAAAGACGTGATTTTCGTTTTGATTCGCTTACTCAACGTGGTTCCATAGAGGGAACCCTTTTTGAGTTGTTTGAAGAACATGATTTATTTATACCTACGAAGACATACGGAACTATGACAATCGAGGAGCTTGCGGTATGACTCAAGCATCCTTTACCTTAAAAACTCATAACCCTGACGTACTTTCATGCATTGCCAATCTCTCAAACGATGAAGTCTTTACGCCGCCGGAATTTGCGAACCAGATGCTTGATGCACTAACTGTCGAGTGGCAGAAAACTTACGGGAATAACATGTGGGAAGACTCATCCTTAAAGTTTCTAGATCCAGCTACTAAGTCAGGTGTATTTCTCCGCGAAATAGTGAAAAGGCTTAACCTGGGATTATCAAAAACTATTCCAGATTTAACTGAGCGCGTCGATCATATTCTTACGAGGCAAGTTTTCGGAATTGGAATTACAGAACTGACAAGCCTGCTTGCTCGACGAAGTCTCTACTGTTCCAAGAATGCCAAAGGAATCCATTCGGTCGCCAGATCATTCTCAACAGAGGCTGGCAGCATTTGGTATGAACGCGTTGAACATGCTTGGCAGGGTCAAAGATGCCAATTTTGTGGTACCAATAAAAGCGAGTATGAGCGCTCTATAGATTTTGAATCTCATGCATATTCCTTTATTCATACGACGGATATCAAAGTTGAAGTTAATAAAATGTTTGGAGAAAACATGCGTTTTGATGTAATCATAGGAAACCCCCCATACCAATTAAGCGACGGTGGTGGATCTGCAAATAGCGCTGGCCCGATCTACCATCACTTTGTAAATCAAGCCAAAGCCCTAGACCCACGCTTCTTAAGTATGGTCATCCCAGCAAGATGGTTTTCTGGGGGCAAAGGACTTGATGAATTCAGAGCTGAGATGCTGGCAGATTCTAGACTTCGCCGGATTGAAGACTTCCCAGATTCTTCAGATGTATTTCCTGGTGTGCAAATTAAAGGTGGTGTCTGCTATTTCTTGTGGAATAGAGACAGTCGTGGCGAAGTACAAATTGCGACTCATGACAAAGGCCACGTTATCTCGGAGGCGACACGTCCACTTTTAGAGCCTGGAGCCGATGTGTTTATTCGGTATAACATCGCAGTTCCGATACTTAAGAAAATTATGTCTGTTGAAATAGGGGGTAAGAATCCAAAGCTTTCACTGCCAGATGGCAAAAGATTCTCGGATTTAGTTAGCGTGCGACGTCCATTCAACTTAGATAGTACCTTTAAAGGGCGTTCCAAGAAAAAAGCTGGAGATATAGACATCTATCGAGCTGGTGGAGTTGATTATGCAAAGGCATCAGAAATTGATGATTCCAATAAACAAATAAATAAGTGGAAGGTCTTCATACCATTTTTGGCAAGTGGCAGCGATTCATTTCCACACCCGATCTTAAGTACTCCATTTATAGGGGGACCAGGCACTGCTTGTACGGAAACATACTTAACGATTGGGCCTTTTAAGTCCAAACAGGAATGCAAGAATGTAATGACTTATATCTCAACACGACTGTTTAGATTTATCGTCCTTCAAAAAAAGCCTTCTCAAAACGCAACACGCAAAGTTTATGACTTCATTCCGATGCAAGATTTCTCTGAAGAATGGACTGATGAAAAACTCTACAAAAAATATAATTTAAATCTCGATGAAATTGCTTTCATCGAAAGCATGGTACGACCAATGGAGATCTTAAGTGAGTAGAAATATTGAAGACTTACTGCCTGAGAAAGCTAAGCCAAGACTACGAATTTATGCTTGGTCGACAAATGAGATAAAAAAGTATGAAGGTTGCTTAAAAGTTGGTCAGACAACCTGGGATGTTAATACTCGTATCCGTAAATCTCAAGGTGTAGCTCAATATGAGTATGTATTGGAAGTAGATGAATCAGCGGAAAAAGAAGACGGCACATTTTTTAGGGATAGCACAGTCCGAGAACGACTTAGGCAAAATGGTTTTGAGAACGTTGAGCTAGAGTGGATGCGCTGCACCTCAAACGATGTGATCCGGGCAATAAGAGAATTGCAATCTGGAGAGGCACGTTTAGGTTCGCATATCGAAGACTATAAAATGCGTGCTGAACAAGCGGCAGCAGTTAGAAAAACTAAAGAATACTTTAGCTCGATCTGGAATGAAGATAAAAAAGCTATTCCTCGATTTTTGTGGAATGCCAAAATGCGCTTTGGAAAGACATTCACTGCTTATCAGTTAGCTAAGAGCTTAGATGCCAAAAGAATTCTGGTTGTAACGTTTAAGCCAGCCGTAGAAGATGCTTGGCAAAATGATCTTGAGTCACATGCAGACTTCAAGGGTTGGCAGTACTTTTCTAAAAAGACAGGGGGCAGCCCTTCTAGTGCTAAGAAAGCAACCCCGATGGTTTACTTTGGCTCATTCCAGGATTTGCTTGGTAGAGATAAATCGACTGGCCTAATTAAACCAAAAAACGAGTGGGTTCACACAACACCGTGGGATTTAGTTATCTTCGACGAATACCACTTCGGTGCCTGGCGTGAAAGTGCCAAAGAACTTTTTGAGGGCGAGGATGAAGGAGAAGCTATTGTAGAAATAGCGAATGAATTTTCATCAGCTCTTGAATCTTTCGGGGAGGTCTTACAAGAGCTAAGCGGTGATGAAATTGATTTCTTACCAATTTCAACTAAAGCTTACCTTTACATGTCCGGTACTCCGTTTAAAGCACTGGCAACTGGTGAGTTTATCGAGGAGCAAATTTTTAACTGGACCTATACGGATGAGCAAAGGGCTAAAAGAGACTTTTCAATTAAGCATCCAGACAAGTGGAATCCATATGCCGCTCTTCCCGAAATGCGACTAATGACATACCAAATGCCTGAGGAAATAGTCGCAATAGCTAATCAAGGCGAGTTTGATGAGTTCGATTTAAATACATTTTTCGAAGCTAAGGGAATCGGGAAGAAAGCCGAATTTAAGAACAAAGAAGATGTACAAAAGTGGTTGAATATACTTCGAGGTGCTTATTTGCCCACACAATTGGATGCCATGAAGATGGGAAAGAGGCCTCCATTCCCATATTCGGACACTAGATTACTCCCTTACATGCAACACTCTTTTTGGTTTTTGCCAAATGTGGCCGCTTGTCATGCAATGGCTAACCTCCTTAAAGAGAAACACAATGTCTTTTGGAGCGATTATGAGATCCTTGTAGTTGCTGGCAAGGGTGCTGGAATTGGCCTCGACGCGCTTCAACCGGTACGAAAAGCAATTAAAAGTGGATTTGATACCAAAACTATTACTCTTTCCTGCGGAAAACTTACGACTGGCGTAACGGTCCCTCAGTGGTCTTCAATTCTAATGTTAAGAAATTTGAATTCACCAGAAACATACTTCCAAGCTGCATTCCGGGTGCAGTCACAGTGGTCAATTAAGAATCCAAATGGTGACAATCCACACGAAGAGGCAATCGCTAAACCTGTTTGTTTTGTTTTTGATTTTGCACCCACAAGGGCACTGAGACAAATAGCAGAATATGGCGCCGGATTGTCGCCTGAGACCAAAGACCCTGAAGAAGCGTTAGAGGAACTTGTTAAATTCCTACCCGTCCTTGCCTATGACGGCTCTAGCATGACGCAAGTTGATGCTGGTGGAATTCTAGATATTGCGATGGCCGGAACTTCGGCCACGCTTTTAGCACGCAAATGGGAATCAGCAATTTTGGTAAATGTAGATAACGACACGTTGAGGAAAATAATTGCAAGTGACGAAGCTATGAATGCCATCATGAATATCGAGGGATTTAGATCACTTGGTGCAGGAATATTTGAAACAGTCGTTAATGTAAGCGATGCAGTCAAAAAAACAAAGCGTGAGAAAAGTGAAACACTCACACCAAAGAAAAAGAAAGAGCTTTCTGCAGCGGAACGAGAGTATAAATCTAAGCGCAAACACATACAAGAAAAGCTGATTAAATTTGCAACGCGCATACCGGCCTTTATGTATTTAACGGACTATAGAGAAAATACCCTGGATGATGTAATCACCAAGATTGAACCTGGGCTTTTCCAAGCTGTCACCGGGTTAACAGTAAAGGATTTCGAGCTCTTAAAGTCAATAGGTGTTTTTAATGCCACTCACATGAATCAAGCTGTATTTGCATTCCGTAGATATGAAGATTCTTCTTTAGCTTACACTGGGATTAATTCGCATCCTAAATTGCGTCACATCGGTTTGTACGACACGGTAATTGGGATCGACGATAAACAAGGCTAATTCGAAAGCAAGGGAAGAGGAATAACTAACCTCTAACGAACACTCCGCATCACCGCTGTTACCTTGCCCAGGATCTCGCAATTGTTTCCATCGATGGGTGCGAAGTTGTCGTTTGCAGGTAGTAGCCAGATCTGGCCGTTCTTGCGTGAGAATGTTTTAACGGTTGCTTCGCCATCGATCATGGCAGCGACGATTTCACCGTTGTTGCAATCCTTTTGAGAGCGGATTACTACATAGTCTCCGTCGCAGATAGCGGCATCGATCATTGATTCTCCGACAACGCGAAGCATGAAGAGCTCACCGCTACCAACTAAGGATTCAGGTAGTGGGAAAGTCTCTTCGATCTCTTGTTCTGCCGTAATTGGGCCACCGGCTGCGATGCGACCTACAAGTGGGATGTATTTGGTCTTATCGACTGAAGTTGAATTCTCTGCGGTTTTATCTTCTGGCATAAGGACCTCAATTGCGCGGCCACGGGTGGCATCGCGGCGGATGAAGCCTTTCTTTTCAAGGGACTCAAGCTGGTAGGAAACACTGGCAGTTGAGGTTAACCCGGCAGCAACGCCTAGTTCGCGCATCGTTGGG
>Ga0164295_10002135_pt1 | contig 16395 bp, 10 predicted proteins | sample GEODES006metaG_FD_111798 | JGI IMG/M metagenome (GOLD analysis project Ga0164295, IMG submission 111798) | Oligotrophic lake water microbial communities from Sparkling Lake, Wisconsin, USA - GEODES006 metaG | ecosystem: Environmental > Aquatic > Freshwater > Lake | place: USA: Sparkling Lake... | reverse complement strand
GCACGATAGCCGGTGAGGTAGTTCGGCAGGCCGCCCAGGCCTTGGTGCGCCATTTCGGCCCCGTAGCAGAGCACCACCACCGTCGGTTTCAGCAGTTCCAGATGCCCCGACAGACGCTGCAAGCCCTCCTCGGGCGGGCCAAAGTAAGAGCGTGCATGTCCATAAACCGTGTCGCCGCTCCAGGCCAGGTTGCGCACAGTCACATTCTTGTCGGCTAAGGCCACGGCCAGAAGGGATTCAAACCAGCCGTAACGTTGATCACGCTCCAGCACCGTGCTGCCGATCAGCACCACCTTGTCGCCGTCTTTGAATTCAAAGGTCGTCGGTCCCGCGGCAGGCGCTGGGGCAGGTTCCTGGGCGAGCAGGGAAGAACAGAAGAGTAAAGCCGCGAGGCCGTGGCGGAAGTGCCGAGTGATCATGAGAAAAAGGGGAGCAAAAGAACAGTGCGAGTTCAGCAGGTCTTACGAACGACCTCAAGCGACAAAGGTGAAAGTCAGCCCTGGTTTTGCACGCTTCTTTGGAATACCGGTAAACGTAAACCCTCACACACGCGATGAAACGCTTCCTCACTTCCCTGTTTCTTGCCATGACTGCCCTTGCCACCGCCGAAGACAAGCCTGCCAAAGTCGAAACTATCATCGTCGGCGGCGGCTGCTTCTGGTGCACCGAGGGCACCTACAAAATCGTGCCCGGCGTGCTGAAGGTCGTCAGCGGCTACTCCGGCGGCAAGACCGAGAACCCCACATACGAAGACATCTGCACCGGCGAGACCGGCCACGCCGAAGTCGTGAAGGTGGATTTCGACGCCAACGTCGCCACCTACAAGGACATGGCCGATCTGTTCTTCGACATGCATGACCCGACCACGGTCACCAAGGAAGACATGATGAAGCACGGCAAGTTCCTGCCCAAGGGCACGCCTTACCAAGGCAACGACTACGGCACGCAGTATCGCTCCGTCATCTTCTACCAGACCGAGGCGCAGAAGAAGGACGCGCTGCAAGCCAAGGCCGATGCGCAGCCGAAGTTCGCCGACCCCATCGCGACGGAGATCTCGCCGCTGACGAAGTTTTATCCTGCCGAGGACTACCACCAAGACTACTTCAAGAACAACCCCAACCAGCCGTATTGCAGCGCGGTGGTGGGTCCGAAGATCAAGCAATTCAAGGCCAAGCTGGAGAAGCGGAAGCAGGCGGAGAAGAAGTAATTTTTCCCGCGCTTGATCATCTTCCTCACGCACTCCATGAGAAGGCGTGACGATGCCTGATTTGCTTCCCTGCTTTCTCCTTGCGGCGTCCGGGGGGGTAACCCCGGTCATGGGTTTGCTGGCGGTGCTACTCGTGGCGCTCGTGCTGCTGTCGCTGGTGCTGACGAAGCTGCGGCAATCGCTGCTGATTGGCTACTTCGCCTGCGGTGTAGCAGCGGCGAATTCCGGATTGCTGGAACTGCTCGGTGGCGAAGGCTTGCACGAGCGCATGAACGTCTTCGCCGACACGGGCGTGGCGCTGCTGATGTTCACCCTGGGCATTGAGTTCTCGCTGAGCGAACTCAAGCACTTGCGCAAGGCGGCGCTGGTTGGTGGTGGTGTGCAGATGGGGCTAACGGCCTTGCTCACAGGGTTCGCAGCGTGGTGGTGTGGACTGGGGCCTTCACAAGCGATTGTCCTGGCGGTGGCGGTGGCACTCAGCTCGACGGCGGTGAGCATGAAGACCTTCCAAGAACTGGGCATGCCTGCGAGTCCGGCGGCGCGTGCGTCACTCGGCATTGCGATCTTCCAGGACTTGCTGGTCATCGCCTTCATGCTGCTGCTGCCGATGATCCTCAACGAGAGCAGCGCAGGCGGGCATTCGCTGTTGGTCACAGGAGAGTTCGTGCTGCTATTCCTCGCCTTCGCTTGGGTGCTGGGGCGCTACTTGATCCCGCGCTTGCTGCTGTCGGTATCGCGCACACAGAGCCGGGAGCTGTTCACACTGACCGTGCTCGCTCTGTGCGTCAGCGTTGCCTGCCTGGCCAGCCTGATGGGCTTGAGCCCTGCGCTCGGTGCATTCGTGGCCGGCTTGGTCGTCAGCGGTTCCATCTACAGTCATCGCGTGCTGGCCGACGTGCTACCCTTCAAAGACCTGTTCCTGACGCTGTTCTTCGTGACCGTGGGCCTGACCATCGACCTGTCCGTGCTGGCTCGCTATGGCTGGTGGGTGCTGGGCGCGACGTTGGTCTTGCTGCTGGTGAAAGGCGCTGTCTTGGCCCTGTCTTGCCGCTTGCTCGCCATGCCGGTGCGCTCGGCGGTCATGTGCACGGCGGCGCTGGCTTCTACGGGTGAATTCTCGCTGGTGCTGATGGCGCGGTCGCGCGACTCGCTGGCCTGGGACGACGCGTTTTATCAGGTCTTCGTGCTGTCCACCGCGCTGTCGATGGCGTTGGTGCCCACGCTCATGCGCAAGGCTCCCACCTTTGCCGAATGGCTGGAGAAATCGTTGCTGATCAAGGCACGCAAAGGTGTCAGCCAGGACGCCTCCGTGTCGCAAAAAACGAAGACCCTCAGCGATCACGCCATCCTCTGTGGCTACGGCGTGGTGGGCAAGCAACTGCACGAAGAGTTAGCGAAGGCGGGCGTGCCTTGCCTCATCATCGAGCTGAATGTGGACACCGTGCGCAACCTGAAGCGCCAGGGCGTGCCGGTGCTTTTCGCCGATGCCACGCATCGCGAAACCTGGGACCTTGCTCGTGTGCAGTCCGCACGGCTCGTTGCTTTCACGTTTCCCGATGCCGCAGGCGCAATCAACTCCCTGGCCCATGTGCGCGAGCAGGCACCGACCGTGCCTGTGATCGCCCGTGTCAAATTCGCCGCCGATGCCGATGCGATGCGCGATGCGGGGGCCACACGTGTGGTCTTTGACGAAGTCGAAAGCGCTGCCGCCGCGGTGCGTGCCGCGCGCGAGGAGTTTGAGATCGCGGTGGAGTAAAGTTCGGCCTGTGTTGTAACATTCCCCCGTGAATGTCTCAGGATTGGGCAGGACACCATGAACACACCTCTCTCCTCCTGCCCCGCTTGTGGCGAACCGCTTCCTGCCGAAGCACCTCAGGGGCTCTGCCCGCGCTGCCTGATGCGTGGCGTGCTTGATGAAGCGTCTGCTCCCACGGCTGACATTTCGTTGGATGAGGTGCAGCGCAGCTTCCCGGACCTGGAGATTCACGATCTGATCGGCACGGGTGGCATGGGCCGCGTTTACAAGGCGCGCCAGCCCGGTGTGGATCGCTGGATCGCGCTGAAAATTCTTTCGCCTGATCGCGCGAACGATCCCGAGTGGATCGAGCGCTTCACGCGTGAGGCGCGGGCTCTGGCACGATTGAATCATCCGCACATCGTGCAGGTGCATGGCTTTGGCACCGAGCCGCAGCCGCACTTGATCATGGAGTTCGTCGATGGAGTGAATTTGCGTCAGGCCATGCAAGCGGGTGGCCTCAGCGCACGCGAGGCGCTGGTCATTGTGCCGAAGCTCTGTGACGCCCTGCACTATGCGCATGAGCACGGTGTGTTGCATCGCGACATCAAGCCTGAGAACATCCTCATCGACACGGAGGGGCGTGTTAAAATCGTGGACTTCGGCCTAGCTAAGCTGCGCGACGAAAGCGCGCTGCCTTTCACGCTGACGCAGAGCGGAGCCAAGCTCGGCACGCTCGCCTACATGGCCCCGGAGCAGATCGAAAAGCCAGCCGAGGTCGATCATCGTGCCGACATCTACAGCCTGGGCGTGGTGTTCTATGAGATGCTGACCGGCGAGTTGCCACTGGGTCGTTTCCCTTCACCGAGCGAGGCCAGCGGCAGCGACCCACGTCTGGACAGTGTAGTGCTGAAGACCCTGGAGAAGAACAAGGAGAAGCGCTTTCAGCAAGCTGGCGACTTGCGCAGTGGCATCGAAAACGCCAGCACCGCGCCGATGCCAGCCACTGCGGCTGCTAACTGGAACGAGCTGAACTACGAATACCGGTCACGCAGTCAAATCGGCGGCTGGCCACTGGTGCACATCGTCTTTGGCAAGGATGCGCAAACCAACCACATGAAGAAAGCGCGTGGCATCATCGCGCTGGGGAATCACGCCACCGGCGTGCTGGCCTTGGGCGTCTTTGCTCAGGGATTGGTGGCGTGGGGTGTGCTGTCCTGGGGGCTGCTGTCCTGTGGTGTGGTCAGCGTGGGATGGGTCTCCTTGGGCGTGGTCAGCCTAGCGCTCTTCGGCAGCTACGGTGTGTTTGCCTTGGCTCCCTTTGCCTTTGGCGTGACTGCCATCGGCTACATCGCAGCAGGCGTGAAAGCCATCGGTATGCACGCGGCAGATGCGACCCTGCTGGATGCTCGCGCAGCCGCACTCAGCGATCAATGGTCGCCGCTGCTCACGCGCTGCAACGCTTGGTTCCACGGCATCTGCATGACAGGATACATGCTGGTGGCCGCTTTTGCGGCTTGGCGAAGCAGCAGCAAACCGCTGGTGCTCATGTTCCTCGCCTTGGGCCTGACTGGCATCCTCAACGTCATGCCCATGACGAATGCCAACACCTCCTTCGCTCGTCGCCTCCAGCAGCAGCAGGACAAACAGAAAGGCGAGGCTCTGCAAACCCGACGCGCCGCTGAGAAGAAAGTCTGGGAAGATACGCTGCCCTGGATCAACCAAGCGAGCCGCACGGACTCGATGGCGGAACGCGACAAAGGCTTTGCAACCATCTTTCAGGCCATCCAATCCAAGGACACAGAGACGATTCTGCGTGGCCTTCATGCCGTCAATCTGACCTCCGAAGTGCAGATCGACCGCACGAAGTTTCGTGATGCGATTCGACCCCTCTTGGATCATCCCGACCTGCGCGTGCGCAAGCGTGCCATCTCCGCTTTGTTGAGCACCAACTACGAACCTGCCGATGCGGAGCGAGTCCTCGCGCTGGTGCCAGGCTGCGATGACCGCCTGCTGAGCACGCTGGGCTTGGCGATAGGCACACTGAGCAATCGCGATTACACAGGCAAGTATGCCGCGCCCATGCTTTCGCTGCTGGAGCGCGGCTTCGCCGTAGCGCAGACCTACGATGTGGATGGTGAACTGCATGACTCACGCCACACCTTCAATCCGCTCTGGGGCGGCAAGTTCTCGCCCGAGATTGAGGCGAAGATCGTCGAGTGGTCGAGGCTTGATGATGCCAAGGGCGGTATGGGGGCCTCCAACTCCAGCGTGCCCTACAATGCCTTCTACTACGCGCTCAGCACTCAGGCCAACAAGTCGGCCGCCAGTGTGAAGCGGCTGCTCGAACTGGCGCAGCATCCCGACACCGGCAACATCGGTGGTCGTTGTCTGTGGGGCCCTTAACAACACCGTGCCTGACAAAAAAGACCAAGCCACGGTCGCGGCCTTCATGATCGAGCACCTGCGTCAGCGTGAAGGCTTCTCCTTGTGGCGCGATGGTCTGAAACTCATTCGCCAATATGCCAGCCGAGAGCATCTACCTGCGTTGCGCCAGCTTCTGAACCGGCCGGTCCTGTCGAAGGACGCACGGGTGGCTGTCGAACAAATCATCACTAGCATCGAAGCCAAGCCATGACCTCGTCTTTTCGAGAAACGAGCTGGACCCTGGTAGAGCAGTCGCGCGGCAAGGACGAGGACGCACGGCTGGCCTTGAGCGAGTTGTGCAAGCGCTGCTATGCGCCGGTGCAGAAGTTTATCGCCCTTTGGTGTCGCGACCAAGAGGCCGCGCGTGATCTCACACACAGCTTCTTCGCTCGTGTGCTGGAAGGCGGTTCGCTCAATGGTGCGGAACGTGAGCGCGGCCGTTTCCGAGGTTACCTGCTCGGCGCGGTGAAGCATTTTCTTTGCGAGGCCACGGCTCATGAGCAGCGCCTGAAGCGTGGGCTTCAGCATGAGCATGTGCCGCTGGAGGACGAGCCGCTGAATGACGAGTGCAGGTTGGCACCAGACGCAGAATTCGACCGTGCCTGGGCTTTGGCCTTACTGGATCGTTCTCTGGCGATCTTGCAGACGGAGATGGAAGCCAGCGGCAAAGGAGCAGTCTTTGAAGCCCTGAAGCCCTGGCTGGCGGGCACGGCTGTGCAAGGGCAGCAGCTCCTGGCTGCCAAGGCGCTCGGCATCAGCGAGACTGCGGTGCGTGTGCTGGTGCACCGGCTGCGCAAACGCTTCCGCGAGATCATCGAGAGCGAGGTCTCCCAGACACTCGAAATCGGGGCCGATGTAGCGGATGAACTGCGGCACTTGCTGGCGGTGCTGTGACCCACAGCTGCTGTTTTGAAGCGGTCCGCACAGTCCCTTGTGCGGCCTTTGAAATCGCACAGAGAAACGTGCGGCTACATTACTTGGCTCCGCCGAAAAAGTGCTGCAACGCCTCCATCATGCCCATACTGGCGATGCCTTGGGCGATAAAGCCGCCTTGCTCACGCACATGGGCTTTGACTGGTGGCAGGGCATTGCCGGGGCAGGCGATCATGCGCGCCACGCTGAGGTCCAGCATGGTCAGATCGTTGAAGTTGTCACCGGCGGCGAAGCACTCGTTCGGCGTCAGGTTCAGCTGGCGCGCCAGCTCGCCCAGGGCTGAGCCTTTGCTGTAGCCGCTGTGGGAGAAGCGCAGGTAGATGCCGTTGCGATGGTAGCCGACCTCCGGCTCCTGCTCGCGATGCTGCTCGATGAGTTCGCAGATCGCATCAAGCTCTTCATCGCTATGTGCGACGATGCCGACCTGCCCAAGGTCGCCTTCCAAAAACTGGCCCCGAGTCTGGGTCTCGACTAGGTTCTTGATATGCTTGAGGAAGGCCGCGTGATCGCGAATGAAATGATCATGCGCCTTCCTTGCCTGCTTGTTCCAGGCACCGAGGTCGGTCCACTGGCGGAAGAAGCCGGGCTTATAGATTTCGCATTCCTGCGCGATGATGAAATCCGGCTCCTGGAAAATGCCATACTGCGCCAGGCCTTGCAGCGTCTGGCTCAGGCTGCGGCCCGTGTTGATGACCCAGGCGGCACCTTGCTTGCGCAGTCCGCGAATCATCTCTCCCAGGGCAGGGTGGAATCGGAACTCGCCCTCGGGATGCACCAGCGTGCCGTCGAAGTCGAAGCTGAGGATGAAACGGAAGGTGGGTGCGGGCACGGGGGGAAAGTTGAGAATAGAAAGCTGATAGTGGAGAGTCAGAGGGGATCAAGCTTCCTGATGTCGCGTCTCTCACTTATGCACGTGCGGCGCTTCTGTCTCTCAACCACCAACTTTCAACTGCGCTAGTTCCTGAAATACGGGAACTGCAAGATTTCCACCAGCCGCCAGCCCACGGCGGCGACGAGCAGCCACTGCGCGGCGTGGTAAGCCTGGAACAGCCAGGCACTGGCCTGACGGCGGCGTGCCCGTCGCAGCGCGCTTTCGGCTCCCCAGACCAGGCTGATCACGAGCGGCGCGTAAAGGGAGAGCATGAAGCGGTCGCCGCGGCCAATCGGCGTATACCAGCCGTAGGCCAGCGAGTAACCGACGACCGCGCCGACGACGAAGAGCACCTGCGTCGTCGTCTCCGGATGCACCCGCTGGGCGGCGTGGTCGGGCCTGCCGGTGGCGAAGAAAAGCGCGATGCAGCTGCCCAGGAAGATGCCGAGCAGTGCGCCAAGATACACGCCGCGCAGCTCCAGCACGCCCTTCCACGGCTTGGGCACCTTGCTATCGGGCGTCTTGCCGGGCCAGAGCAGTTCCATGACCTTGACCTTCGTGCCATCGACCAGGCGCTGGATCATCTGCTCGCTGGTGTGGGCGGCGGCATACTTCTTAAAGCCCGGCTTCTCCTCGGGCGTCATCGCCAGCAGCTCGGCCTTGGTGTTGTGCGCGTCCATCCAGGCGAAGCAGTCCTTGAAATCATCGAACCACATCCAGTAGCTCGGGTAGCTGTGGAAGGGGTTGCCATAGGTCTTCGCCGCGTAGGTCAGGCGCGGGCCGGCGGTCATGAAGTAGCAGAAGAACAGGATGAAAAGGGCGATCCAGTGATTGCGGCGCAGCCACAGTGTGGTGGAGCCCTGGCCCGGACGCAGCGTCTCCACCCAGCCCCACATCCAGCGCAGCGTGCTGATCACCACGTAAAGGAACAGCAGAGGCTCGACGCTGCCTTTGGCCAGGTAGGCGAGCCCGCCGAACACACCGATGAGCGCGTGCATCCACAGTGAGTTCTTTTGCAACGCGCACATGCAGGCCAGCCAGGTGATGGCGAAGAGCACGAAGAAGACCGGCTCCGGCTGGAAGTAAGCGGCGCGCGGCAGCAATGCGCCGAAGCCGGTGAGCAATACGACGCTGAGTGTGCCGCCCAGCGTGAAGTAGCGCGAGGCCACAACGCCCAGCACCAGCAGGATGCCCAACGTCCAGCCAATGTGAAACCAGCGGCCGCGGTTGAAGAAAGTCCGGTCCTGGTCCGTGACCTCGCCATCGGCCGAGATCACATGATCCGCATCCGCCAGCCAGGCGGCGATCCAGGGCCAGAGCGGATTCACCACACCGTCGGTGCGATGCGGGAACCAGTTCTTTACTGGCTCCGACACGCCCTGGTCGAAATCCATCTTCAGATTGGCCCGCGTTTGCAGCGCGATCTTCATGTTGTGCTTCTGATCCGCGCCCAAGATGTCCTTGTCCGTGAAGTTGGTCTGCGTGATGAGCAGTCCGCCAATCTTCAGGTGAACGACGGCGACTAGCGCCAGCGCGACCAGCAAGACCAGCCACCGCAGCAAACGCTGCTGTTTTGATAAAAGAGGCACCCCTGCGCTGGCGGACATCCGTCGTGTGTATGGCGGAGGTTGCGGTTACTGGCGCGGGCGCACCTTGATTTCCACGCGGCGGTTCAGCGACTGCTCCTGCTGGTCGCCGTTGGGATTAGCCAGCGGCTTCGTCTCGCCCATGCCCACGGCGCGGATGCGGTCCGTGCCCAGTCGCAGGGAGGTCATCAACCAGTTCACCACGGCATACGCGCGGCGCTGGCTTAGATCCTGGTTCGATTCACCTGAGCCGATGGTGTCTGTATGACCTTCGATAATGAACAGCGAGTCCGGATTTTTCTGGATCAAGAAGCCTAGCTTCATCAGGCTCAAACGAGCGCCCTCCGCCAGCTGGTCGCTGCCGAACTCGAACAGCAAATCCGTCGGCATCAAAATCGGTGCCGTGCTGCCGCCCACCTGACCGCCGCCGGAGAGCAAATCATCCAGGCTGCTGAAGCCCTGCACACGGGTGCTGCTGGCATTGCGCGCATTGCCATCGCCCAGGCTGTCGAGCAACTCCATGCCGATGGTCTTGTCGCCCATGCCGTTCGGATTCGCATCCAGTAGCATCTGCTTGGCCGAGACCGGCTTGCTCAGCACGCTGCTCTTCACCGCCGCCATGGCGCTGGCCACATCCTCCTGCGTCGGTCCGGCGGGCGGCGCGCTGGCCAGCATGTCGGCCAAAGCGGAGGCGCTGGAGCGCGCGTTGCCGCGGGTCTCGTTCGGCGTGGTTGCGCGCACGAGGTTCTGAATCTCCTTCACGTTGGGCGAAAGGTCGATCTCCTGATTCTCCGGGATCATGCTCGCCTTGTCGAAAGCGTCCAGGTCCGGCTTGAAGGCCTCCACATCCGGCTTGTTGTTGGGCGCAAGGTCCTTCGGAATCTCGCGGATCGCATCCTGCTGCTTGAGCAGCTCGGGATTGATTTTTAGCCGGTCAGGAATCACACGCTCCTCGAATGTGGTCGTCGGCATCAGGCCCAGATCCAGGTTCTCAAAGCTCCAGATCAGGAGCCCGTGAAAGATGAACGAGAGGATGATCGCCAGCATGATCCACCACTTCAGCGCCCAGTCACGACGGGCGCGGAAGCCGGAATCATGGGCCACATTGCCCCAGTCATAGCTGCGTGTTTGTGCCATTTGTCGGGAAAGCTAGCACGAACGATGCCGCGCGGCAAAGGGGTTCATTCCCGCCATCCGGTGATAAGCGCCGGATGGCGGACGGTTATGTATGCACTCAATCCTCTGCACTCGCCGCGAGGGCGGCGATGACATTGATGTCTTCCAGCGTGGTCGTGTCGCCTTTGATGATCTCGCCAGCGGCGACTTGTTTCAGGAGGCGGCGCATGATCTTGCCGGAGCGGGTTTTCGGCAGGGCGGCGGCGAAGCGGACCTCGTCGGGCGTGGCGACGGGGCCGATGACGGTGCGCACGTGCTTCTTGAGTTCGTCGGCGAGTTCGCGGCTTGTCTTGATGCCTTCCTTGACGGTGACAAAGCAGACGACGCCTTGGCCTTTCAATTCATCGGGACGACCGACGACGGCGGCTTCGGCCACGGCAGGATGCGACACGAGCGCGGACTCGACTTCGGCAGTGCCAAGACGATGGCCGGCGACGTTGAGCACGTCGTCGATGCGGCCGATGATCCAGATGTAGCCGTCCTTGTCGCGGCGGGCTCCGTCACCGGCGAAATACCAGCCTTTGAACTCGCTCCAGTAGGTGTCCTGGTAGCGGGCCTTGTCGCCCCAGATGCCGCGCAGCATGGACGGCCAAGGCTTCTTGATGACCAGCTTGCCTTGCTCATCCTTGTTCACTTCCGCACCGGTGTCATCGACGATACCGACATCGACCCCAAAGAAGGGCAGCGTGGCGGTGCCGGGCTTGGTCGGGGTCGCGCCAGGGATCGGGGTGATCATGTGGCCACCGGTTTCGGTTTGCCACCAGGTATCGACGATGGGGCACTTGCCGCCGCCGACTTGCTTGTGATACCACATCCAGGCTTCGGGATTGATCGGCTCGCCGACGGTGCCGAGTAGGCGAAGGCTGCTGAGGTCGTGCTTCTTCAGCCAGTGATCGCCCCATTTCATGAAGGCGCGGATGGCGGTCGGTGCGGTGTAGAAGACGCTGACCTTGTATTCCTCGATCAGCTTCCAGAAGCGGTCGTTCTCGGGCCAGTTCGGCGCGCCTTCATACATGAAAGTGGTCGCGCCCATCGCCAGCGGTCCATAGACGAGATAGCTGTGACCAGTGACCCAGCCGATGTCGGCGGTGCACCAGTAGACATCGTCATCGCGCAGGTCGAAGACGTATTTGCAGGTCATGTAGGCGTGCAGCAGGTAGCCGCCCGTGCTGTGCAGGATGCCCTTGGGCTTGCCCGTCGAGCCGCTGGTGTAGAGGATGAACAGGGGCGATTCGCTGTCCATAGCAGCGGACTTGCAGTTCGCATCCACATACTCCAGCTCGCGGTGCCACCAGACGTCGCGACCTTCCTCAATGTGGATGTCCTGGCCCGTGCGCTTGTAAACGATGACCTTCTGCACCGGGGTGTCGTTGCCCTTGAGTGCATCGTCCACATTCTTCTTCAGCGGCACCACGGCACCGCGACGATAGCCGCCGTCGCAGGTGATGACGATGGTCGCTCCGCAGTCGATGACACGATCCTTGATCGACTCTGCGCTGAAGCCGCCAAACACAACGCTGTGCAGCGCACCGATGCGGGTGCAGGCCAGCATGGCAATCGCGGCCTCGGGCACCATCGGCATGTAAATGATGACGCGGTCGCCCTTCTTCGCGCCGTTGCGCTTGAGCACATTGGCAAAGCGGCACACATCGCGGTGCAGTTGCTGATAGGTCAGCACGCGCTTCTCGCCGGGCTCGCCTTCCCAAATGATCGCCGCCTTGGTCTTGCGTGGGCCGTCGATGTGTCGGTCCAGGCAGTTCTCGCTGACGTTTAGCTTGCCGCCGAGGAACCACTTCGCGTTCGGGCACTTCCAGTCCAGCACCTTGGTGAAGGGCTTCTGCCAGAGAAGTTCCTTCGCCTCGCGACCGAAGAATTTGTCGGGGTGCTTGAGGCTCTCGTCATACATCTTCTTGTATTGCGCCATGCTGCTGATGCGCGCCTTTTTGGCGAAGGCCGGGTCAGGTTTGAAGAGGCGCGTCTCGGTGATGGCAGACTTGGTGGCGCTCTTCTTCGGGGCTTTGGCAGCGGGCTTGGCGGCTTTCTTCTTGCTCATGATGACGGTGGGTGGTGGAAGGGGCGGCAGATTAAGGCAGGTCCGCCCGCGCTGGCAATGCGGAAACGATGGGGCGGAAACAAAGGTAACGTCGTGTGCCCTAGCCCGCATTGATGCTTTGAAATGCCATCTGGTGGCGTAATGACAGGGATGCTTCTTCGCCTTTTCTTCCCTGCTGTCTGCCTAGCCAGTCTAGCGCTGATCACAGGCTGCAAGCCAGCCGCGACCAAGGCGACTTTCGCGCTGCCGCCACCGGCCGTTACGGTTGCCAAGCCGATCGTGAAGAAGGTGATCGACTGGGATGAGTTCACGGGCCGTCTGGCGTCGCCAGAGTCTGTCGATATTCGGGCGCGCGTCTCTGGTTACCTGGAGGAGGTCCATTTCAAAGAAGGCACCGAGGTCAAGGCCGGCGACTTGCTCGTGACCATCGACCCACGGCCTTACGAGGCGGCGGTGCAGCGAGCCCAGGCCGATGTCAGCAGCGCGCGTAGCCGTGCTGAACTGGCCAAGACGGAGGCTGAGAATGCGGGCCCGCTGCTCAAGAGCCAGGCGATCTCCTCCGAAGAAAATGTGCGTCGCCTGAAGGCGGCGTCGGAAGCGAACTCGGCGATGAAGGCTGCCGAGGCCTTGCTGAAAGGTGCCGAACTGGACCTGGAGTTCACCCGCATTCGCTCACCGATCAATGGCCGCATCAGTGATGCGCGCGTGACCAAGGGCAATCTCGTCACCGGTGGCACCAAGGACGCCACCCTGCTGACGACCATTGTCTCGCTTGATCCCATTTACTGCTTCATCGAGTGCGATGAACGCTCCGCCTTGAAGTATCGCGAGATGCACAAGCTCGGCACCCGCAAGAGCGCGATGTTCGTGCAGATACCAGCGGAGATGGAGCTGGCGAATCAGACCGGCTTCCCGCACAAGGGGCACATTGACTTCGTGGACAACGTGCTGAATCCCACCACGGGCAGCATTCGTGCGCGGGCGGTGTTTGAAAATGCGGACCGCCTCATGTCGCCCGGCTTCTTCGCCCGCGTGCGCATTCCTGGCAGCGGCGAATACGACGGCATGTTGATCCTCGATCAAGCCATCGCCGATGATCAGGGGCGCAGTTTTGTGTGGGTCATTGATGCGGAAAACAAAGCCACCTATCGGCCCATCGTCACCGGTCCCTTGCAAGACGGGATGCGCGTGGTGCGCGAAGGTTTGAAAGCGGACGATCGTGTGCTGATCAACGGCCTGATGTCCGTGCGCAACGGTGTCACGGTCAATCCGCAGGACGTCGAGATGAAGCTGCCCGCCACGAAGTAACGCCATGAATTTTTCCCGCTTCTTCGTGGACCGCCCCATTTTTGCGGCGGTGCTCAGCATCGTGATCACGCTGCTCGGCGGCTTGGCCTTCGTCGCCCTGCCGGTCTCGCAGTATCCTGAAATCGTGCCGCCCACGGTGGTGGTCTCGGCAACCTATCCTGGCGCGGATGCCCGAACGCTGGCCGAGACTGTGGCCACGCCGCTGGAGCAGGAGATCAATGGTGTGGAGGACATGCTTTACATGGCCTCTTCAAGCACGGGCGACGGGCGCGTGCAGATCACCGTGACCTTCAAGCTCGGCACCGATCTCAATAAGGCGCAGGTGCTGGTGCAGAACAAGGTGAACGCCGCCGTGCCGCGCCTGCCGGAGGAGGTGCGCCGCCAGGGGGTGACCGCGAACAAGCGCTCCCCCGACCTCACTCTGGCCGCGCAGTTCTACAGCCCCGATGGTTCGCGCGAGGTCTCGTATCTGTCGAACTATGTCACGCTTCAGATTCAAAATGAGATCGCCCGTCTTCCTGGTGTGGCCGAAGCTTCCTCGTTGGGTGGGCTGGATTATTCGATGCGGCTCTGGCTGGATCCCGAGAAGATTGCGGCCCGCAACCTGACGGCGGGCGACGTGGTGCGCGCCATTCGCGAGCAAAATGTGCAAGTCGCTGCCGGCAGCCTTGGTCAGCCACCCGCGCCCGATGGCTCACAGTTTCAATACACCCTGACTGCGCCAGGCCGCTTGAAGACCGCCGAGCAGTTTGGCGACATCGTGTTGAAGACGGGAGAGATGGGCGATGTTGTGCGGCTGCAAGATGTGGCTCGCATCGAGCTTGGCTCGCGGGATTACTCCAGCAAGACCTACATGGACGGCTACAACGCGGTGTCGCTCCGAGTGTTCCAGCTGCCCGGCAGCAATGCGCTGCAAACCGCCGAGTCGGTTTACAAGACGCTGGCTAGGCTGAAGGAGCGCTTCCCGCCCGGCGTGGATTACCGCATCAACTACGACACGACCAAGTTCGTGCGTGCCTCCATCCAGTCGGTGCTGCACACCTTGATTGAGGCGGTCATCCTGGTCGTGCTCGTCGTTATCATCTTTCTCCAGACCTGGCGCGCGTCGGTGATCCCGCTGCTGGCGGTGCCTGTGTCCTTGATTGGCACGCTGGCGGTCATGGAGGCGTTTGGCTTTTCGTTGAACAATCTCTCGCTGTTCGGCTTGGTGCTGGCCATTGGCATCGTGGTCGATGACGCTATCGTTGTGGTCGAGAACGTGGAGCGAAACATCTCGGAAGGGCTTAATCCGCGCGATGCCGCGATCAAGGCCATGGAGCAGGTCAGCGGTGCGGTTATCGCGGTGGCGCTGGTGCTGTGCGCGGTGTTCGTGCCCACCGCTTTCATCAGCGGCATCACGGGCCAGTTCTACAAGCAGTTCGCGCTTACCATTGCGGCCTCGACGGTGATTTCGGCGATCAACTCGCTCACACTGAGTCCCGCGCTGTGTGCCCTTCTTTTGCAGAAGCACGGCACGAAGCCAGATGCTTTCACGCGCCTCTTGAATGCGCTTTTTGGCTGGTTCTTCAAGGGCTTCAATAAGCTGTTCAACTTCGGCTCCGGTCTCTACGCGGGGCTCGTGCGCCGCCTGCTGCGGCTCGCGGTCGTGGTGCTGATTGGCTATGCGGGCCTGGTGGGCCTAGCGGTGAACCTGTTCAAGAGCGTGCCCACCGGGTTCATCCCCACGCAAGACATGGGTTACATGCTGGTGGTCATGCAGCTGCCGGACGGCGCGTCCTTCGAGCGCACCGATGCCGTGGTGCAGAAGGTGGATGCGATTGCCCGCAAGCTTCCCGGCGTGGCGCACACGTTCGCCATCGCGGGTTACTCGTCGGTGTTGCAGGCGAACCAAAGCAATGTCGGCGCGGCCTTCCTCGTGCTGGATGATTTCAAGAACCGCACCGATCCCGAACTGCGTGGCGACAAGCTGCTGGCGAACATTCGCAAGGCCTTCTCGGGCATCCAAGAAGCTCGTGTGCTGGTGCTGCCGCCGCCGCCGATTCGTGGCTTGGGCAATGCGGGCGGTTTCAAGATTCAAGTGCAGGACCTGAACAACGCGGGCTTGGCCGCGTTGGAGGCTGCCACGCAAAAACTGCTCGCCGCCGCGCAGCAGGAGCCGGGCTTGATCTCGCTCATCACCGGTTTCCGCGCGAACGTGCCGCAGTTCCACATCGACATCGACCGTGCCCAAGCCAAGACGATGGGCGTGTCCTTGTCCGAGCTGAATGAAGCGCTGCAAGTCTATCTCGGTTCTGTGTATGTGAATGACTTCAACCTGTTCGGCCGCACCTACCAAGTTACGGCGCAGGCCGAGCCCGCGATGCGTGCGGACCCTGAGGACATCCTGCGCATCAAGATCCGCAATCAGCAGGGCGAGATGGTGCCGCTCGGCGCGCTGGTGAAGATCAGCAAACGCGGCGGTGCGGATCGTGTGCAGCGCTACAACCTCTACTACTCGGCTGACATCAATGGCAACACGCTGCCCGAGGTCAGTTCCGGTGACATGATCGCCAAGGTCGAGCGGTTGGCGAAGGAGCATCTGCCCGATGGTTTCGCGATTGAATGGACCGACCTGACCTATCAGCAGATCCTCGCGGGCGACACGATCTTCTACATCTTCCCGCTGTGCGTGATCTTCGTCTTCCTCGTGCTCGCGGCGCAGTATGAGAGCTGGAACCTGCCACTGGCGATCATCTTGATCGTGCCGATGTGCCTGCTGTCCGCCGTCGGCGGCGTGTGGCTGCGTGGCATGGACAACAACATCTTCACGCAGATCGGTCTGGTCGTGCTCGTCGGTCTCGCGGCGAAGAATGCGATCCTCATTGTCGAGTTCGCCAAGCAAAAGCAGGACGAGGGCATGAATCGTTTCGATGCGGCTGTCGAGGCCTGCCGCCTGCGCTTGCGACCTATCTTGATGACGAGCTTCGCCTTCATCCTGGGCGTGGTGCCGCTGGTGCTCGCCACGGGTGCCGGTGCGGAAATGCGACAGGCGCTAGGCACCGCCGTGTTTTATGGCATGTTGGGCGTCACGTTCTTCGGCCTGCTGTTCACGCCCGTGTT
>Ga0164295_10002134_pt1 | contig 16401 bp, 14 predicted proteins | sample GEODES006metaG_FD_111798 | JGI IMG/M metagenome (GOLD analysis project Ga0164295, IMG submission 111798) | Oligotrophic lake water microbial communities from Sparkling Lake, Wisconsin, USA - GEODES006 metaG | ecosystem: Environmental > Aquatic > Freshwater > Lake | place: USA: Sparkling Lake... | reverse complement strand
CCTGATTTCGCATTCCTTGAATAGTTAGTGCGGTTTCTTGTATTGATCCAATAAGGGTTTCTGCTTTATCCATATAAGGTTCAATCTTCTCAAACCCCTGTATAATATGTTGCTGGGTTTCTTGCAAATCAAGTGCCTTTTCTTTTAAATCTTCCATTAATTTGGTGGTCGGTTTTGGTTTATCCGCGACGAGTGCCTTTCCGCTGACACTCGAACCTGGGTCTGCATCAGATTCCTTTACCTCCTTTTTGTCGGAGGGGGGTCCAACCAACTTAGTCAATGGATTCGATTTGTTGTCCTTCGAACTGGTCGTATCCTTGGTCGTATCCTCGGTCGTGTCCTTGGTCGAATCTTTGACGTCTACACCGAATCCCTCGACTTTTAAGTCCTTTCCTCTCAATATGTTGCGAAGAATCGTCGCAAATGCCATGGTCAGTGCCAAAATGACAGTCATATTTTTATTGAAAAACGCAATCAAAAACCCAATTAAAATAAAAAGAGCGCAGTATAAGTAATCTTCCTTCACGACAGAATACAGCAAATCAAAAAGTGCTGCTAGGAAAACCGCATACAGCACATATTTGTTGTATATCACCTCTCGCGCGGTTTTTACGATATCTGTTTTCTTCAGTGTTTTATTGAAGAATGCGTTTATACGTGGCATTATTTATTAAATATATCATACATCTTTATTTTTTAGCGTCTGGTCTGCCGGAGGCAATGGGCAAATACCCATATTACCATCGTATATGTCTAGTTGCATTTTCCGTTGCCATAAGATAACTGCCTGGGGCAGGTATTGAAGGGCAACAAAAAATACGACTAGACATTAGACCTGTGCGCCTCTCTGAATTCGCATGTATTCATTGAATCATCTGAATCACTATGCGATGAAAGTTCGTCTATTTTAGTGTTATAACCAACCGGTACTTCATAGGCAGCATAAATTTCCAAGACTTCTTTTACGACCTCCTCTCGCTGAATATCCTCTCTATCAAACTCGAAACTGCTGATGCTGTCGCTCCTCTTTCCTCTCAACTTCGAGAGGAAATCATCCAATCCGTTACATCCATCGGTGTTATGGACCTTACTATTCAAGTCAAATTGCTCTAAATCACCCGTAACAACAATTTTGCTGTTTTCGCCCAATCTGGTAAGCAACATTTTCATCTGTGATATAGTCGAATTCTGCATTTCATCTGCTACAATCCACGCATTCTTGAAAGTGCGTCCTCTCATATATCCTAAAGGAGCAATCTCAATCAACTTCTCTTCGATTAACGTGGTTACTTCGGTAGGCGACAAAAACGTGTACAAGATATCGTAAATCGGTCGTATCCACGGTGCCATTTTATCCTCTAAGGTTCCCGGCAAATATCCCAGGTCTTCGTCGACGCTGACAGATGGGCGCGTGAAAATCAACTTATCTACGTGACCCGTCAAAAACTGACGAACCCCATATTCCGTCGCAAAAAGCGTCTTACCTGTTCCCGCAGGACCAGTGCATACAACTATCTTTTTTTGCTTGTTTTTGAGGGCAGCAACATATTCCAATTGGTGCGGGTTTTTAGGGATAGTGAATTTTTGTTCGAACCGATGCTTATCTTTTGACGATAAATGTTCGATGTTTTCGTAAAATTTTCTACTCATCGTGTTCGTATCTGAACTTGATTGGGGTCCTGAGATGGTAAACTTGATGTCAGATAGGCAGGTTATACCATTCTCGTCGTACGGAGATTTTATATCTTCATAATAATAGTTTAGTTCGGACCGGTCCATTTTATTCTTCTGTTTCCGACCTTTTCTACGTCGTTGACCGAGAGGCGGTGGAGGATTATATTCATCCATATCATTTCCGTTTGTTTTACAATAATTCTGATGTGGTTTTGTAGTCATTTTTGAGACCATAAATATACTTCCACTCACTATACACTAGCAAACGATATTCGCTAAACTTCTGCCGTTCGATACCCAGCAATGAATTATTTTTTGAGTGTTATTTGCATTTTTCGTAACAAATTGAGAAATCGTTATAATCTTATGGAAAAGGAAATAAAATAGAGGCACTATATTATTTAGCACAAATGTCAGAAGTCCATTCTCCTTACGTGATTCATTCCACTCCGCTGCATAAATCACTTCAGGGAATTTCCGCCTCTCTACAATCCGAAAGGATGTCGGGGGTGGTCCAATTTACAACCCCAGACGATAGTACGCCTATGATGGAAACCCCGGTTGCAAATGTATATGAAGTTGATATATTTGAATCGAAGACCAAGGAACCTATTACAAGTTATGGAACCGCAACCACCCCGAAAGCAGAAAAAATAAAGCGAGTAGAGCACGTGGAACCGATCTTGAAAGAAGACGATGCCCGATATGTGATGTTCCCGGTGAAGCACAATGATGTGTGGAAGATGTACAAGAAGCAGGTCGATAGTTTTTGGCGCGTAGAGGAAATAGATTTATCGAAAGATTTGGGAGATTGGGACAGACTGACAACGGAAGAACAGCATTTTATCAGCAAAATACTCGCATTTTTTGCCGCATCGGACGGCGTCGTTATGGAGAATTTAGCAACACGGTTCATGAACGATGTGCAGATGGCAGAAATGCGCGCTTTCTACGGATTCCAGATTATGATGGAGAATATCCATAGCGAGATGTACAGTGTATTGATTGAGACGTATATCAAGAAGGCAGAGGAGAAGGACCAGTTATTCCGTGCGGTGCAGACGCATCCTTCGATCGCACAGAAGGCAAATTGGGCAAAGAAATGGATCGGAGATAACCGGTCGTCTTTCGCCTCTCGTCTCGTCGCGTTTGCCTGTGTCGAGGGTATCTTCTTCAGCAGTTCGTTTGCTGCGATTTATTGGGTGAAGAAGCGCGGTGTCATGCCTGGACTGACGCTTTCCAATGAATTTATCTCAAGAGACGAAGCACTGCATACAGAATTTGCGGTCCTCTTGTATTCCAAGTTGGAGAAACCTCTTGCAAAGAAGCGGATTATTGAGATAGTGAAGGATGCGGCAGAAATTGAGAAGAAATTTGTGGAGGATGTGTTGCCGGACAGGTTGATGGGAATGAACGCGAAACTGATGTCGCAATATGTCGAGTTTGTTGCCGACCGATTGTGCCTGCAACTCGGGTATGACAAGATTTACGGGTCTACGAATCCCTTCGATTTCATGGAATTGATTAGTGTGGAGACGAAGGTGAATTTTTTTGAGAGGACGAATTCGGAGTATGCGTTGGCGAACAAGGTCGTCGATGAGAATGTATTTGATTTTGCTGCCGAGTTTTAGGTTTTTCTTTCTATTGTAATATTATAGAAATACGAATATGACCCCCCCCCCGAATTAGGAGAAAGTCTGTAAAAAGACGCAATTACAAACGCAAATCAATGCGTCGTCGCAGCAGTTCAAAAAGACGTTATTCTAGAGGCGGTTCGCCTGAACATGTAACAGAAATTAATGATCTTTACGCAAAATATTACAGTAGGTATGAGATCTTAACAAAAATAGGAAAGTCTCGTCATGTTGAATTAGAGGGCGATCTTGCAGATCTTGATGATGAAACAAAACAATCTTTATTTAATAAGTATGCAAATAAGCGTGACTACGAATTTATTGTAGTTTAGATTAGTGTATAATCTTTGATTTTGCTGCGGAGTTTTAGAAATATCTACATGAATGATATAGATATGGAACGATATCCCCCCCCCCAGAATTAGAAACATTGTTAAGAGATGCAATCTTAAAAAGAGCAGAAGAGAAAGGTATTAAATTGAATTATAATCGTTCAATGATTGAGTTTTCAGAAAGTCATGAAGTAGTAAAACCAATATTAGAATATGTAATCAGTGTTGCAATGATGAAACTTGTTGGGAGGAGAGATGCACCCAACAACTACTTTCCTATAAATTTTAGTGAAGATGCGGAAAATGCAAAATTAGGAGGAGGAATCCAAAAGAAAAATAGAAAATCAACTCGTCGGAGAAATAGAAAATAATCAAAATTGTGAAACCGTTCCATGCAAATTCACAATAATATAGAGATAATACAGCAATATATGATAGTATCAATCTATTACGATAATATCATGTCATCTAACCAAGAACCCAATATCAAGGAAGTAATGGAAGAAATCGAGGTAAAAACAGAGAAGAAAATCGAGACTCTATTCCTGAATAAAAATCTGATTCGGGAAATCATAACCAACCCAAAGGTCGGTAATTCACTTGTTGATATCATGGGACAGGGTGCAGCAGAATTCAAAGAAAAGACCGGTCGACCCATGACCTACAGTGAAATGCGGCAAATGTATGGATAACCTATCAATACATAAAAAATACATAACATAAAGATTTGTTGCTACAAATCTCTATCTAACCTCCATCCTTTTCAATAAAATAAAATGTGCGGAATATTTGCCCTTTTGAACTACGAGCAAAAATATACAAAAGATTTTGTGGAAACCCAATTCATGAAGGGAAGAGGGAGAGGACCAGAGAATTCTGTTCTCCAGAAAGTCGGTTGCAAAATATCCTTCGGGTTCCATCGACTCGCGATAAACGGTCTGAATTCCGAATCCAACCAACCTCTCGTCAAAGGCGATTTAACATTGATTTGCAACGGAGAAATCTACAATTACAAAGAACTCTATGCGCTCATGAAAGTCGACCCAAATACCCAATCCGATTGCGAAGTCATCCTCTGGTTATACGAGAAGTACGGAATCGACCAAACACTGCAAATGTTGGATGGAGTATTTGCTTTCGCACTATTGGACCAGCGTATTCGTATAGGCGAACCAATCGTTTATTTTGCGAGAGATCCTTACGGTGTTCGTCCTCTCTACGAATTATGTCAATCCGCAATTTCAAATTCGTGGTTATTTGGCGGGTGTACGATTGGGTTTGCGTCGGAACTGAAAGTATTGTCCGAGTTTGCGCAGAACAAAACGTTCAAAATAAGACAGTTCCAACCAGGCACTTATTCGAAATACATCTTTTCAGACCAGGTGTGCTCGGAATGGGAGTCTGTCCATAAAAATGTGGTGTATCATCGCACCGCATTCTGCAATGTATATGACGACTCGGCACAACTACTAGATACGGGGTCGATTGTCAAAGGAATCCAGAAATATTTAGTTCGCGCGGTGGAGAAACGGTGCTCTACCACCGAACGACCGATTGCCTGTCTCCTCTCCGGTGGACTCGACAGCAGTTTGATTGCCGCGCTCGTCAACGATTACCATAACCGCCGCGGACTTCCTCCATTGGAGACATATAGTATTGGTCTGGCAGAATCGACCGACCTTCGATACGCCAGAATCGTCGCAGAATATTTAGGCACAAAACACCACGAGGTGATTCTTACGGAAGAGGAATTCTGCGAGGCAATTCCGGAAGTCATCGGCGCAATTGAGAGTTACGATACGACCACTGTTAGAGCAAGCATCGGTAATTATTTGCTGGGTAAATATATTGCCTCTCATAGTTCTGCAAAAGTCATATTCAATGGCGACGGGTCGGACGAATTGTTGGGCGGGTATCTCTACATGAAAAATGCCCCCGACGCGGTCGAATTTGACCTCGAATGTCGGCGTCTTTTAGCAGATATACATGCATTCGATGTTTTGAGGTCGGACAAATCGATATCCTCTCATGGGTTGGAACCGAGAACGCCTTTCTTGGACCGAGATTGGACGCAGTTTTACATGTCGATTTCGCCGACCATACGATATGCCCCAGAAGAAATCGAGAAGTATTTGCTGCGGTATGCGTTCTCACGGCGTCTTTATCAAACCCACGACGGAGGTGCATTATTACCGGAAGAAGTGTTGATGCGTAAAAAGGAGGCGTTTAGTGATGGGGTGAGTGGATACGAGAGGTCGCTTTATCAGGTGTTGCAAGAATACTGTGCGACAAAACCTGCGATGGAAATGGATACGAAACACAATTTGCCGAAGACGCCAGAACAAGCGTATTATCGAACTGTGTTTGAGACGTTTTATCCTGGATTCGGAGAGGTGGTTCCTTATTTCTGGATGCCGAAGTATGTGGAGGCGACGGATGCGAGTGCTAGGACGTTGAGCACTTATACTTCCTAATACGTTATCACATGAAAGGACGTTGAGCACTTATACTTCCTAATACGTTATCACATGAAAGGACGTTGAGTAATTACACTTCCTAGACGTTATTACCTGAATACAACACAAACATAAATATATATGTTGATGTATTTGTATTATAGATATGGGTTGCGACTATTATATTGTAAAGTTATTATGCGTATCTCTTGATGTCCATACCCAATTCACGATTGAATTGGAACGAGAGCAAGGTTACTACGATATTGATTATGATGAAGAAGAAGAAGATTATGAAGAGCAGTGTAATGAGTATAAAAAAATGATGTTGACTCCTGGAATGAAACCGATCATGGTATACCAGGGAGGGGATTTCAGAAGTATATTTTTAGCGACAAAATATAAATCGATTGTGGAAAATGAGTTGAATGTTCGTGGTAAGAAATGGAGTGATGTTAGAGAAATAATCAAAGTCGAACGCCGATACGAACGTTAGTCTAGTCATATGGGGGTTTGTCCATATGACTAGACGTTAATGTCTAGTCGTATTTTTTGTTGCCCTTCAATAACTGCCCTTCAGGCAGTTATCTTATGGCAACGGAAAATGCAACTAGTCATATACGATGGTAATATGGGTATTTGCCCATATGACCAGACGTTAAATAAAAAAGTATTTGTAGTTTATTTACAAGGAGGTAGCAAAAAATATGTAGATACAAGATTTAACGTCTAGACGTTAAAAAGATTGGTTAATTATATAATTTTGCAAAATTGCTTACCTATTTATTGAGCGTCCTTATTTGTATTTTTCATATATTTTATAATCCGGATGTGTGGCGCTGCTTCACACGGGAAGCGACGGAAGACGCAACATTCAAAGCGACGGAAGACGCAACATTCAAAGCGACGGAAGAAGAAGACGCGACATTCGAAGCAGAACGTGTAGCGACATGTGAGGTGACGGACTTAACCGCATCGTCGATAATATCGTAATTGATATTCTCGGGGTGCTTAGGGTTGAGTTTGTAGACCCAACTCTCGCCGACACGGCGCTTGTTCGCGCGCCAGGCAGCACTTGCTCCGTCGAAATCAATGTTCACTTCATATTTAGGCGTCATGTAGTTGTATTGCTGAACATCTTCGTCGTCCTCGCTACCGTAGTCGGAGGTGCTGTCATTGTCTGAATCGTTGCAATATTCTCTGATTAGTTCTGCGGGGAATGCGGTGCGGTTGCTGCGCGTTGGGTAAGCATTGCGACCTATAATGTCGGACGTAATCGGTTCGAAGAAAGTAGGGCGAGATGCTTCATGAGTCTTTCCTGCGAATCTGGGCGACTTTCGAACTTGCGCGTCTTGCGTCGAATGCTCGATAGGGGTTCTTCTTGACGCAAAACGAGTATTGTAAATAGTTCCGGAACGAGTGGATGACATTTTAGAGAGAGATAGAAGATCGTATAGAATACAGTAGTTGGGGTTATATCTTTAACTTATTTTGAATAAAATATCGTTCAATTTTCTTGCGAAGTCATACGAAAAATCAGCATTCATTACTTTGTCAACACTATACCCAAGATTCGTTGATACAGCAGCAATCCTGCATCTTGAATTGGAATGACATACGCGTATGTTTCGCCGACGTTATTATGACTATGCCATAGTCCCGGTGGGGTTACAAACATACTACCTGTCTTCCAATTTATTCTCGTTGGATTTACAATATCTCCCTTTTCATCTAATTCGTCTCCCATCAGTGTGTAAATATTATTGCTATCCTCGCATTTTATACACAGGTCTAACGCAACTGAATTGTGTTTGTGAGGTTTTTGTATGGTTTTAGGAGGAAGTTCATTATACAGTGTCCATAATACCGGTGTAATCGTATTGATACCTAGAACTTCAGTGTCTTGATTGCTCAACAATATACCCTTTCGATTGTTCGTCGGGTTTGATAATCTATTTAGACTATCAATCAAGAAGTGATTGTTGTATACCGCAGGTTTGAATATCTTCTTCTCTGCACGACTTCCAAGATAATTTACGAGAGGACTATCATTCACATAATAGATTTGCAATTCTCTTTGGTCGTCAATCTTGGAATACTCCAATTCCCTTCTCGACTCCCGTTGGTCGTCAATCCGGGAATAGTCCAATTCCCTTCTCGACTCCCGTTGGTCGCCAATCTTGGAATACTCCAATTCCCTTCTCGACTCCCGTTGGTCGCCAATCCGGGAATAGTCCAACCCATCCTCTCCCTTGTTCTCTATTTGCAAAAACTTGAAACACGGACATATCAGTATATCACCAGAATTAACTATGAATTCGTCTCCATCAATTCGAATACATGCACTACCTTGTATAATATAAAACAGGTTGGAGGTTGCATTGTATTCACCATGAGTTTCATTCCTCAAGCACACAACATCGCCTATTTTATGTAATTTTACAAACGCTGCTAACAAATTTGGTGTCGTTGATTTGTGCGACACATTGAATATAGTCGAAAAATCCACAATGTCAATTCCGTAATTACATTCTGCAACATTCTTTTCATAGAAAGGACTGTACAAAAGAGACGGGTTTACATTTTTCTCGTATTCGTATGCTGAAATATATTCGTCGTCGGTCATTCTTTTATCTAAAATCGGATACATTTTAAATGTAAAAATATTTATATTATTTGAAATGCATAAATATTATTTGAAATGCATAAATATTATTTGAAATGCATAAATATTTGATTTGAATCAAACATTTATCAAGACCATCTTTGGTCGAGTCGAGTCTTTAACAAGCTTCTTCCAAGTCGAGTCTTTAACAAGTCTCTTCCAAGTCGAGTCGAGTCTTTAACAAGCCTCTTCCAAGTCGAGTCTTTAACAAGACCATCTTTGGTCGAGTCTTTAACAAGACTCTTCGAACAGGGTTCGAACCTGTGACCTCGCGGTTAACAGCCGCGCGCTCTACCTACTGAGCTATCGAAGAACTTATATTCTACGCATTTGCCCCTTTATATCAGTTATACCCGCAAAATATTATTTTCATATCCAGACGAATAATAAATACCCGCCAATTCTATATTGTGTGAAAATGTCCGATTCGATTCATGCTATGAATACTGTGCTAGGGAAGAATTACCAGATATTTGCTCCTGGTTCAACAGACCCTGTTGTTCTTGCTAAATTGCCCGACGAAGATTTAGCGCCGAAAAACTCTGTTACCGAAGGCAAAGGATATATAAGTCCAACCTCTCAACCAGTTGAAAATGCACCTTCTAAACCACAGGAAAAGACAATGGACGATTATTTGTTCCAGTTTTATTTAGGGTCAATGACCGTGGTCGGACTGTTTGTGCTGTTTCGCATGATTCAGAAGAGCAAATAAAGGGAACCCATGGTTCCCTTTAAAACCCTCCTTCAAGGGAACTACGTTCCCTTCGAAACCCTCCTTCAAGGGAACCAAGGTTCCCTTCGAAACCCTCCTTCAAGGGAACCAAGGTTCCCTTCGAAACCCTCCTTCAAGGGAACCAAGGTTCCCTTCGAAACCCTCCTTCAATGGAACCAAGGTTCCCTTTGAAACCCTCCTTTTATAACCGCCCCTTCGGGGCGGAGGCAGCGTACGCTGCCGGTTTTGTTGTTGGGGGTTCCAAGGGGGCATCGCCCCCTGGTCGACCGGCAGCGAAATGCCTTACCACAACAACTTATCCGCATAATACCCATTGCTCCCCAAAATCCCTCTATCCTTCGAATGCCGCTGTTTATATAATCGTCGCCTCTCATCCGCATACTCTTTTCCTTTCAACCGCATGAACGTCGGATAGTCCGCATACCCCATGGCGCCCACAGAAGCAACCTTCACCCCGTTCTTGAAAACATCGATTTTCTTTGCGGGATTCGTAGAATGTTTCACCGTCACACCCAATTCCCGTGCTCGATCTCTCGTATATTTTGTGATTTGGTACATAATAATCGTGTCTTCATACTATTATGTACTATTTTTGATAAGAGTCGCATGGTTACTCCAAAAGTCGCATCACTCCAAAAGTCGCATGGTTACTCCAATAGTCGCATGGTTACTCCAAAAGTCGCATACCAGATCTTTCCATTAAAGACTCAACCGCACAAGATTCCACTAAAAGTCCATTCGCCCATACCCCATAATTATGCGCCACATTCTCGTGCTCCAACGCAAAATGCCATATTGTCATCGGTTCATCCTCTCCATCATAAGGTTCCGCACGGTCATCGAGGACGGCAGGCACACGATAATATTCTTCCGTAATATAGACATCGCCCATGTGCTCCGTTATCAGGTCGCGTTTATCTTCTGGTATTTTGCGATGAAGAGTACAGTGCTCGCCAGTAATGTAGAGAGGTTCGAATACAGTAGGACATGTTTTCTGGGAGAATTTGTAGAGGCGGTTCGACGGGTTCGGGTCGGTTTTCGGCAAATCGATGGTTTTGTACCCGATGGAGTGAATCGGTTGGTATCCGGATTCTGCCGTCGAGATCAAGTCGCCTTTACGCAAAGATTCAACGGGAACATATTCGTCTTGGTATGTTTCAGGACTAAATCGGAGTATTTTGCTGCCTTGGAGAAAACAGGGTTGAATAAACCCAGTTGCATCACTGGAAAACTTAACTAGGGATGGATAGTTTGCCAGATAGGAAATTTCGGTCGTGGTAATCGCACGGTTAAATACCACGAACTGGTTGGCATATGCATTGATGTTTCCGTATGCGCTAACATCTGACGCCCAATTCGATCTTCCTAAGTAACAAACTGTTAACGTGGATAAACTCGGGTAAAGAGTCGCAGTGACTGATTGCGCGACTCCATCGACATATAGTTGTGTGACTCCAGCGGTTGTAAATGTTATACAATAGTGATGCCAATTAAAATCTGGTAGCACATATCCAGTAGCGTGATTACCGTTAGTTCCGATGGTGGGGTTCCATATTACGATTTGTAATAGACCGGTTGTATTTGCAAACCATAGTCCGATGTTGTTTGCGTTAGGACCTGACCCAAAATCGAAAATACGGGTTGTAAAACCTGGAGTCGCGTTAAATTTCATCCAAACCGCAAAAGTCACACCATTTGTAGTAAATGTGGTGTTGGGGGTTTGGATGGTTGACGCGATTGACCCTGGCATCAATAATGACCCGCTGCTCAATTTGGTCGTGGTTGTGGAGATCGACGTACTTGCATTGGACAGCAAATCCGATACACCTGTTCCGGTTTTATAATCCAAATAGTCGGTGTCAAACGGATAGTAATACAACAAATTCGAATTATTGATATTGTAGGACATGTTCAAATATACATATATTTCTATAAATTTCCTGGGATTATCCTGTGATGCATTCCGAGTATGATAGAACTCGAACAAGCAGTGCCGGATCTAGTCGTATGGATTTTTGTACATATGACTAGACGATAAGATTTCACTAAACGTCCATTTGTCGGTTGCCCATACGACTAGACATTAAAACAGCGGCAATAAAACAACTTCCGTACTTGATGATGCGGCAGTGTTTCCTAATGTACTGTTTGCTATCAGAGAAACCTTATAAGTAGTTGCTATCTGGAGACCGGTTACTGTTATGGGTGATGTGGTCGTAGTCGCATTGGTATACGTCGTGCCTCCATCGAGTGAATAATAATAGGTGGTTGGAGCGGGATATCCTCCAGTAGAAGGAGTGAAATTGATCTTAAAAGATAGATTACCAGGTGTTATGCTGGTAATAGCCGGAACCGAACCGATTTTATTGGGATTGGGGAGCGCGTAAGCAACAGCATATACTACATAAATATTTGGAACAGTAATCTTCGTCCAATTGAGTCCGCCGTTTGTAGAATAGACCAACCCTCCAGCTTGTCCCATTACCCACGTACCGTTATTATAATTTATAGCACCTGAAAGAATGTTAAAATTCGTATTATCATTAACAGTGGTCCAAGCTGTACCGTTGGTTGAATATTTAATATATTTTCCCTCATATCCATTTATAATAAATCGATCACCCCCCCATTTAACATAGTTTGCTCTGTTGCCATACGAATGATACATACTCGTCCAAGTTGACGCTGTTATGTCACTGGAACTTGAATAAATCATTTGTTTTGATGCCCCATTCGCATCTGACCCAACTGCAACCCACTTTGATGCGCCGTAATCAATCATGCGTGTTTCGAAACCTAACGCAGTTGCGTTTGCAAATGTCCAATTTGTTATAGCATCAGGTGAAGATATGATTGAGTTAGTATTCGGAGCAGTACCACCGCAAACAACCCAACGGGAGTTTGCATAAACAACCCCCATTCCATAACCACCATACGTTGTATTTAAAATTGTACCTGTCCAGTTAATTCCATCCGTCGAATACATTGTCATATAAGTAGGACCCCCTCCTGTAGCAACAAATTTACCATTTCCATATGCAAGACCATTTACACCGGATGACAATATTGCATTTCCACTAGAAGATGCATACCAGGTGATTGCGTCATAAGAATATCCAATAGACACAGTGGTTCCGCCTTTAGGAATTCCACCCGCAACCCATATTGAACCATTATGTGCGATTCCACGAACATATGAACCGAAAATTGCGGCAGCATTGGCAGAGTTTGTGTAAGTTAACCCATCAGTAGAATATGCAATATTTGCGATTAATGTACCGCTCGTTTGTCCTCCAACTACCCATGTAATCGACATTGTTGTATATTATACATTCATATAATTCGTAGTTCAGAAATTGACGATTGAATGTCTAGTTATATGGTCAACACAAAATATGACCAGACATTAAAACAGCGGCAATAAAACAACTTCCGTACTTGATGATGCGGCAGTGTTTCCTAGCGTACTGTTTGCTATCAGAGAAACCTTATAAGTAGTTGCTATTTGTAACCCAGTAATCGTAATGGGTGATGTGGTCGTATTCGCATTTATGTAATTTGCGCCTCCATCGAGTGAATAATAATAGGTGGTTGGCGCGGGATATCCTCCAGTAGAAGGAGTGAAATTGATATTGAAAGATAGATTACCAGGTGTTATGCTGGTAATAGCAGGAACCGACCCGATAGCAGGTATGGTTGCAGAAACAACATTGGATGCGGCAGTATTTCCTGCCAAATTGTTTGCAATGAGAGCAACATTATAGGTAGTTGCTACCTGGAGACCATTTATTGTTATGGGTGACGTGGTCGTGTTTGCGTTTGTGTAATTTGCGCCTCCGTTAAGTGAATAATAATAGGTTATTGGTGCGGGGGACCCTCCAGTAGATAGAGTGAAATTAACAGTTAATGACGTTTTTCCAGTTGTTATACTGTTAATAACCGGAACCGATCCTAATATATTCGGAGCGGGAAGTGCGACGGCAACAGAACGAATGCCTGCCATATTCGAGAAAGTGGATGGAGAATTTGTCCAGGTTACTCCATCCGACGAGTAAATTATGGGATATGTACCATCTTTCCCAATTACCCATAATGATGTATCTGTACTGTAGTTTATCGTGAACATCGGGTTCGTACAATTTGCCGGCGATGAACTCGTCCAACTAGTACCGGTCGTCGATGTTTTGAATTGGACCGACCCGGCGTTATCTTGCCCAACCGCAATAAATTTACCATTTTTCCATTTTACTGCTCTTCCTTGGGTTGGAAATGCCGCGCCAGTAGTGCTCGACCATGAAGTTAAATTCGATGAATACTTTATATTATTTCCAACAGCGACCCAGTAAGTACCGTTCCAGTCAATACCGTTGATTGATGTCAACCCGGTATTCACTGACGTCCAGTTAATTCCGTCAGAAGAATATCCTATAATTCCGGTTGTTGCAGCACCTACAACCCAAGTCGAATTGTTATACGTAACGCAGTACCCATAACCACCAGTTCCAAAAAAGGATGCGTTTGCGCACCCAGTCCAATTGATCCCGTTCGTCGAATACGCGATGGAATACGTATTATTACCACCAACCGCAACAAATTTGCCATTTCCATATGCAACTCCATTTACTTGTTGAAAAATGGCAGTTCCATTTGCCGATTTCGTCCAACTAATACCGTCATAAGAGTATCCGAGCAACTGCCCACTTTGGGAACCTGCAATCCAAATGGTGCCACTATGAGCAACCGACATTATGTAAGTAAATATTGCACTTGTGTTTACTTGCGTCCAATTAATTCCGTTGTATGAATATGCCATAGAATTGCCACCCGCAACCCATTTTACTGTGGACATTCTTATATTATACCGCGGTATATTCTCCCATATGACTAGACATTACCTTTCATATCAACTCCATATTTGAGTATTTGTACATATAATGAATGCTCGACGACTCGACTAAAAGACCATTCGCCATCACTCCATAATTATGATAAATATTGTTGTTTTCCAGAGCAAAATGCCAGATTGTTGCTGGTCTAGAATCCGCATAGGGTTCCGAACGGTCATCCAGGAAGGCAGGAACGCGATAATGCCCTTCTGTAATATAAATATCGCGCATATGCTCCAGTACTTGGTCTTTTTTGGTGTCAGTGATGGACTTGTGCAGAATACAATGTTCGCCGGTGACACAGAGGTCTTCCGTCAACCCGGAAATCTTGGATTTCCGGAACCAATAGAGTCGACTCGATCGATTCCCAATCGCGAGAGGATCGGGGATTTCTCTTGAACCGATCAATTCAATTGCTTTGTAACCATGATTGACGGTTTTTATCAAGTCTCCGCGTCGGAGGGTTTCCACGGGAACGTATTCTTCGTCGTCGGTTTCCGGGTTCATTCGGAGAATTTTGGTGCCTTGTTTGAAACAGGGTATATTTATTACAATCGGGGTTCCATATGCAACTCCGTTTAAATAAATCTGCAACGTGTTATTTCCGTTTACAAAACTACTCGTGGAAAAGTTTGAAAATGATAATATACTTGAACTGAATACAGTGTTCCATACATAAAATGCACCTGGACCATTCTGTGAATACCCATTATATACTGTCCAATATATCGAATTATTATAAGGGTTATAACTGGGTGATATTACAGGGTTAGTTAAATTTAAAACTGCCTCTGTTACACTTGCTGACCGATAAAAAGTTGATACTGCTGAAGGGGTAACCTCATATACATTACCTACCCCACTACTGATAAGAAACGTATATATATTTCCGTTCAACGAATTATAACACATCGAATTCGCATTCGCATTTATAAATGACGTACAAGTCAATCCATTGGAAGATATTTTATAAATAATTCCGACGTCACTTAATGCGTAAAAATAACCATCGTTTGCAATAAAACAACTTATTAATGCACCTCCTGAAATCAAAGATGGGTTTGAAAAGAAAGTTGTAGATGTAGCAGTACTAATATTATATTTCGTTATGTCTTTTGTTGATATTGATGTAAAATATAAATTTCCCTTATTATCTCCCGTTACACTATTTCCTCCAGAAGGCATTCCTATGGTGGTTGTGCTATAATCAATCGTGCTGACACATACTAATAGAGATCCATAACTACTCGTATTTAAATATGGGGTATAGACAGTATTCGAATAGGAACTGAAGTAACTGTTTCCGTAAGCGTCTTGTCGAAGAGACGGACTAGTTGGCGATTTAGTGATTGCATATGTTAATGCAGTAGTATAAATAGAAGCATAAGTCGTCAAGTCATATACAGCAAAATAATTATAATGAGTATACACTCCTGCGCTAAAAACATACACTCGGAAAAATATATATATTTTATTGTTGTTGTCAACTGCTAAAGTATACGAAATAATTTGGAATGATGGGTTAGACCCGCTACGATAATTACGATTTGAATCTGATGTATTAACATTAATAGTTGATAAAGTAGTTGCGTCGTTTTTTAATGTAAACGTTCCTGGAGTCGTGATAGTTGACCCAGTATTGTAATTTAATGTTACAGCATCCGGTAAAGGAAATGACAAATTTGATGGAACTGTGCTATAATTCATTCGCAAATATTATATAATATTGCTTTATTAGATAATATATTCCGCATTCTTATTACGTGATACAAATATGTATCGATGAGAGCTATTCCGCAAGCTTTGCCGCATTTACCACGCCATAATAGCACCCCCCGAACACCGCGCTCTTGAACAACATACCTAAAACATTGATGTTTCCATCCTCTCCGAAAAATCCCGCGAATTTCAAATACCTCGACATCAAAATATTAATCGTGTCCACCTGAAAAATCAGAAAAAGTACTGCCACCACAATGGGCATCTGTAATTCCGCAATTAAGTCAAATTTATGGTTGATG
>Ga0164295_10002133_pt1 | contig 16405 bp, 15 predicted proteins | sample GEODES006metaG_FD_111798 | JGI IMG/M metagenome (GOLD analysis project Ga0164295, IMG submission 111798) | Oligotrophic lake water microbial communities from Sparkling Lake, Wisconsin, USA - GEODES006 metaG | ecosystem: Environmental > Aquatic > Freshwater > Lake | place: USA: Sparkling Lake... | reverse complement strand
GCTACAACGTTACCCTTAACTATAGCTGTGTGCTCTTTAAATAATTTTCTAACAAGGTTAATATCGTATATATTCCACTCTTTAAAAACTCTCGATTCTATCAAATCACCAAGCTCTTCTGCGGCACTTCCCTGTGAAAACCAAGTGTGGGCTGGAGCATTCCATCCTGTTTTCTTAATTCTTGTCCTCGTCTCTTCAGGAAGAACTCCTTTCATAGCCTCCCGCAACAATATCTTAGTTACCCCTCCACGAATTTTTAGGCTGCCAGGAATCCGAAACATAAATTCAGCTAGCCTATGATCAAAGAACGGGTCGAAATGATCGATATTGAAAGCCGTAGTTTGCCTATCTTCCGCTCTCAAACAACAAGGCGCAGTCTCTCTAAAAATATCTTGATATGTACGATTCTTGAGATAACTCTTAAATGGATGGTCCATTACAGGCTTAAAAGAATGCAGATCGAAATAATCTCGATTGATGGTGTTTAAATATTTTGAGTTTTCATAAATGTATGGGTTGCAAACCCCTAATTTTTTTGGATCAATCATCTTTGCAAGAGAGTCATTTGCTATCATTCTGTTTTTTTGATAAATGGGATGGTCATGATATTCAGCCCATTTATCTATTTCAAATTCCAGCAAGTCTTTATTTCCAGCATGCTGTAAATCTGCAAAATTAAAAAAGAAATGCTCATACTCTCCGGCGTTAAGCTCATCCCCACCAAGACCACCAAATAATCCACCAAATCCCGCGCTTGAAACTTCGTTACAAAGTAGATAATGTGATAACCAAGTTGCAGTTGCGACCGGCTCGTCGTGATCACTAACCATTTTTTCTATTAATCTAAAGACGTTAGGCGTTCCAATCTCAACTGGGGTCCATTTTTCAACCTTTGTAAAAAGCATATTCTTAATCTCTTCGGACTCGTCGTATGTTTTATCAAGATAAACACTTGAAAACGCTTGTTGTTTCAGACCAGCTGAATGAACTGCGCAAGATAAAACTGAAGAGCTATCAAGGCCACCAGAAAGAGTAAAGGCAGCCCGACCCTGCACTGAATCAACTCTCTTCTTAACTGCATCTATCAATAAAGTCTTATATTCATCCGCAAGATCACTCTCAGATCGATCAAAATTAGGCTGTTCATACAAGTCCCAATAACGCTTAATGCATACTCGATTATCTATAATCCTCAAAAAATGTGCGGCCGGCAACTGTTTTATTTGTTGATATGGTGATTCACTCGTAACATTATCAATATAACGATAATGAGAGCCCCCAAACATAGCTACGAATCTCTTATTTAATTCCAGCGTTATTTTTGGTACTTGAAAAAGCCCCCTTGGCCTTGATGCAAAAGCAAAGTGAGTAGGGAACTCTACGTAGTAAAGCGGCTTCACGCCGAATCTATCTCGCGCAAGAAAAAGCTCTCCCGAGACTTCGTTAAATAATGAAATTGAAAAATCTCCATTGATTTTAAGAAGAGCGCCCTCAAATCCAAATCTTCTATAAAGCAGATCGAATCGATAAATATCACTGCAATCAAGCTCTATTTTGAGCAATAAATCAATTTCATCTCGGTTGTAAAAAATTCCATCTATAGCTAGGACAATGAAACCAAATCGAGAAATTTCAGGTTTTCGCCAACCCGCCCATATAAATGCTCCAAATTTAGCAGTGTTTACAACCGCGCTATTCCATTTATTGCTAGATGTAATTCCGGCTCTCATTTCTGCTGCAAGAACCTTAATGTTTAGGGGTTCACTACTAATGATTCCAGCGATTCGTGACATACTATATTTTCTTAGCTAAAATAAATTTCCAATGATGCGGGTGATCAATCACCATTTCTGGGTTACCGCCAGTGCGCAAATCAGTTATAACCTCCGCCTCATAACCGTAGCGACGAATAAATTCAATAAGTTCATCCTGGCCATAATGATTTACGTGCACATTTATATTTACATCACTATCAAGATAATGATCCTTTACATACGAATACTCTGATGTATCCTTAATTGACTCTCTGAGCAACACAGTTTTTTGAGATATTTTTAGCATTCTCTCAAGTGGCCTATGATAATTATCAATGTTTGAAAGTACATTAATGCAAATAACGTGATCAAACTCTCCGTCTAAATCCTCAACTCTGATATTTTGAAGATTTTTGAGTGGGAGCTGAAACCTGCTAAGCTCCTTTTGACCAATTTCTATAAGGGATTTAGACGAGTCAATACCCCAATATTCTGCAGCGATTTTCCTATTCGCAATCGAATGGAAAAAATAACCACTTCCACAACCTACATCTAATATTGAATCTCCATCGACAATATATGGTCTCAACAAGTCAATTGCCTGCGCATGGCAAGTCATCTCGACTGCCTCCAATCTGCACCGTTTTTTATACAAATTTTTTAATGTAGAGCTATTCTCCCAAGCGGAATATTTATCCCATCCATTTGAATGAATCATTCTAATAAACCTTAGCCCGGATTAAATAACAATCCTCAATCGTCTTCTCAACATCAACTGCGCGAGTGTCTTTTTTAATCACTATGTCTCCTCATAAAACCACGTAATGTGTATTTTGTACTTGGCTCCCTAATACGCTCACAACATATTAGCTGAAAACCTGATTTTTGTGCCAACAAAGCAAAGGACGAAAAGCTAAAAACATGAACATGGCCAATGAAAAACTCTTCTCTATTCTTTCCTTCAATTGCTGCAGCTTCACCATCAGGCAGCTCCACATATATCAAACCGCCATTCGAAAGTAATTTTCCTGCATATGACAGAACCTCGATTGGATTATTGATATGCTCTAAAACCTTATTGAAGGTAATCAAGTCATAAAAGCCAAGGGCGGTCTGCCCCCTTAAGTCACCACAAAAACTTTTAATACCAACCGCTTCTCTATGGTGCTCAACTAGACGCTCGTCCATGTCTATGGCCGTACACTCCCAACCATTTTTGTTCATTTGATATGGGAAAACGCCCAATCCAGCGCCAACATCCAATAGACTCAGTTGACTATATGCATCCTTTTTCCAATAATTTTTGCAAAATTTATCAACATACTTTACTCGACCAATATTATCGGATTTAGATGGGCTGAGCGTATTAATTCTATTAAAAGCATTTTTAATGCCTGCCGAATCATGGTATGTGGAGGAAACATATTCTTCTACATATAGATTATTTTGATTTTTATCAAAATGCTCCAAAAAATGACCACAGTTTTTGCAACAATATATCTCCCTCCAATAAGTTCCCTGATGAGCTAATGGGAAATTTTTCTCTACATCTTGAGGTGCATCATAAGAGAATTTTCGTCCAAGATTCTCTTGGAAACACATGGGACAAGGCAAATTCTTTTCGGTCATATTAGATTATTTTTCAAATAATTTAGTTATTTTTTTAACTTCTTCATCATCATCTAACCAACATATGAATTTTTGGAAATCTGAATTAATGTAATCGAAAAAATCAGATTCTTTTCCAGATTCCACAAGCATTAAAAAAATTTTTCCAAAACTTGATACTACCAAAGCACCCCTTAGGCCAAAAGTTTTTAATCGGCCATTAATCGAGGGGGTAGCGTAAAATCCCCAATTTTTTCTTGTGACATCGTACTGCCCGCCGTTATTAGTAACAAATGTAACTAACTCATCTGGATTAAGCGAAATGCTTCCGCAATCTGATAATACTAAACTCACTCCGGCGCCATTAACTTGAAATTTTCTTGGCTCATTTAATGGCTTAAACTCCATCCCAATTCCAATCTTTTATCAAATAATTGTTAAGTTTCCATTTGCTATTTGAATGACTCCAAATGTCTAGATTCCTAAATTTTTCACAAATCTCAAAAAAGGATTTCAGGTCTATATTTGTAAAATTGCAAAATTTTGATATGTCATCCAATGGTATTTGCTCCCCCTTTTGGGAAATTATATTAATTGCCTCATCTCTACTTAATCTTCTATTTCTGATTTCAAGCGATAGATTGTCATGCAGTCTAGTAAAGCCAAATTTGTACCACTTCAACCAATGATGAATTGATATGAAATCATCATCAATATCCGCGTAGTCATACAACCCAGTGCGAGCACCGCCTTCTATAAATTCAAAGCCATGTTTTTTTGCTGCTGTTAGGCTAGCCTCCGGATCCCACTCAAAGTAATGCCCTAAAAATATAGCCATTAAGCCTGAGCGCTCCATTAGCTCATCATCCGGACCAAAATATGCTGCTAAATTTTTTTCAGTAAATCCATCCCCTATCCAATCTAGAGCGGTTGTTCCATGCGTTACTCCAAACTTAGCCATCCACTCAGAGTTCAAACGGTGTCCGCCGAAATTTTCATCATTTGACCCATATTCAAAAGCTGAATTTTCCCCCCATACAACTAGTGGAATATTAAATTTGGTGGAGATTTTTAACGGTATATTAAATAAAGCCATATGCATTGGAATAGCAGTTGAGCCAAACCTCTCTAAAGCCCTCAACATAAATTTTGACTCAAATTTTGGGCTAATTTGATAATCAATGTGATCAACTCCAAGTGAAATTAAGTTATCTAAATTTCTTTGGCCAATTATTGTTCTTCCAGGGGTTCTCCAGGTAACGGCTAATGGAGTTAAGCCATATTCAAGGCATTTTATAGTTTGCCATGTGCTATCTTTGCCGCCGCTTACTGGTATCACACAATCATAACCAGACTTTGATAACTTCACATCATTTACAATTTTTTTAAAACTAACCTCTCTTTGGCTCCAGTCTACAAATTTTTTGGTGTTGTGATTTTTACAAGCATTACAAATTCCATCATCACCAATTGTGATACCTGGCCTTGTAGAAGGTAATACGCAACTATTACACCATTTCATATATTAGCAATCATCAAAATTCCTCAAGAAAAATTTTAGCATTCAGGAAATAAAAAAGGAACTTACTTTGACTATTTAATAAATGAGGCCTATTTAATAAATTCTCAATAGCAGTGCGCTTTATTAAGTCATAAATCGGGCTATCATCAAGGATTGCATCCCTGACCTCCTGGCTATCTAAATCCAAATAATCTGATATTGGAACGTTGAAACCTACTTTTCGAGGATTATTTAAGATTATGTCTGATGTAAAGCCTCTTACAGCCTCCCTTAGGACTGATTTAGCTTTTCCATCCCTGATGAGATGTTTAGTTGGAATACTCTGACAAACCTCAAAAAGTTTTCGATCTAAAAATGGAGAGCGATTCTCAATGGAGAAATACATCGCATTTAAATCGTCCTCATGCAATATAACAGGGACCGTTTCATGAAATAACTCATTGTTCATTCTATTTCGGAGTAAATCTTTTGTGTATTCCTCCTCAATAAACTTTTCACTCCATGAATTTGTTAAAAATGAAGAGAAAATTTCAGCATCTAAGAATATATGATCACGTAAATTTGGATCCTTTATAAAACAATCTGGGTCCTGCAAGAAAGGATTTCTTACTATTGGCGCTACAACTCTTTGCCAATTACTTCTAGCTTTTGATTGCCCTTCTGAGTTATCCTCGAAAGACGCTATATATAAATTATGATGATCAAAATAGCCGCTAAATAGCTCATCGGCAGCAGTTCCAGAGACAGATACCTTATACCCATCAGCTGCTATTTTTTCCATTAATTGCCACTGAGCATAATAAGTAATTGTTGAAATTGGTGAGTCATGATACTTAACCAACCTTCTTAAATTATTTAAAAATCCACTTCTCTCTACTGGTACTGCTGTATGCGTCAAGTTTAAATCCCTTACAGCTATACCTACCATATCTGCCTCTTCGTAACGCTCATCTGTATTCATGATTGTGTAGCCATGAACGTCATACTTCAACTCTTTTTTTGCAATAGAAATTAAAGCATTAGAATCGATCCCACCGCTTAAACAAAATGCAATTGGTACATCCGATCTTAGCCTTAACCTAACTGAATTTATAAGCGTATGCTGGGTTTTATGCACCGCTTCATTAAATGACATTTTCTCTTCCTGCTGATCAAAATTAGGCACCCAATATTTATATTCAGTTTTAGTTCCTTTAAAATTAATTCTCAATGCAGTACCAGGCTTTACCTCTGTTAAGCCCTCAAAAAATGTCTCCCCTGTTTTATAAAGAGCTTTGTAACCATTTATCAAATATCTTAGTAAGTGTTTTTTATTTATTTGCAATCTATGACCGATTAGCTCAAAAATAAACTTAGGCTCTGATCCAAAATAAATACCGGAATTATTTTCGTATATATATAGTGGCTTTTCTCCAAAACGATCTCTCGATAGAATTAATTCTTTCTTATCGGCCCAGGCAAATGCCCACATACCCTCACATAGGTTTAAGCCATCTATTCCATATTTTTTAAGTACTTTAGATAAAACCTCTGTATCGCTTTCAGTATTAAATATTTCACCTTCTTTTTTTAACGTATTTTTTATTTCTAGATAATTATAAATTTCCCCATTAAAGCTTAGGCATGTATCACCGTCAATAAATGGTTGATTTGAGCGCTCATTTAAGTCTACAATTCTTAGTCGTGAATGTAGTAACTGAATATTTTTATCATGCCCAACTTTTGCATTGAAATAACCGTTTCCATCTGGCCCTCTTTTTTGCATTAATTTTTTACATGCATCAAGTCTCTCGTCAGAAATCTTATTTTGTCCATAATATCCAGCTATTCCACACATATCTAAGCCACCATAATTCGAAATAATTCAAATGGGTTCGTTTTTGCCGAATTAACTCCTGATATAGCCGTAGGACAGCAGCGAACTCCTCGGATCTTTAATTCATCCATAACAGTCTTAGAGTAACAGTGAGCCAAGCCCTCAGGGTAAGAATAATGAATTGGATTAACACCGCCCTTGTACTTCAAAAGCGATAGACTTGTGTCTAACTCAAAACATAAGTCCTCATACGATAAATAACTTAGTATAGAGTGAGTATGACTATGACCACCGAAGCTTATTAGCCGATCATTTTTATTGATGAGTTTAACTTGATCCCATATTAATTTTTTATCCAATGGATCGTCTGATAAAAGATTATTTTCTGAAAACCCTAAATCCATACAAACTTGATTAGAAAAATTAATTGGATTACAGCCTTGTGTATTTTTTACAAACTGTCTAACAGCAATTAGAAGTTTTATTTTTTCATCATCGTCATTTAGAGAGTAGTTTCTATTTGTTTGAAAGATTTTAATTTGTCTTTTTTTAGTATGCTGAACTGCATACTCTATCCTATCAATCCAGGACATTTGTCCGGTATCAATAAAATCTGTTGTCAAGTAAATCATGGCGGGAACTTTATACTTTTCTAATATAGGCTTAGCAACACTTATATTATTTTCAAATCCATCATCAAACGTTATAGCAAATGATCCAGGTAAAAAATTATGCCCATGCTCCAGATGTTGCAAAACTTGATTCATTGACATTGGATTGCCATTGGCAGCCAAGATTGATATATATTTTTCGAAATTATCAGTTTGAATATGTTTACCCATGTAATTCCGTACTGTGTATGTTTGCTTTTCTATTACTCCATGGAATAGAAATATCGCTAAGCCATCTTTACTTAAAAAGCTCTTAACATCCATTTGACTTATATTTGAGATCATATTAGATAATGTACTGTGTGTATGTATTAAACCTACTCACGCAAACTTCTTTGAACTCTGTTGGCATTGCAGAGTAATATCTACCCAAATTCCATAATTTTCTGCTAGGGACAGCATTAAATCTTGATATGCAATCTATTAAGTTACATGTCATTGTTATGCACAACTCGGTATTTACCGATCTTAGGGACTCAATAGACATACCTTTACCAACTTTAATTTCGCCTTGCATGATAATGCTTCCAGCATCTAGATTTTGCTCCAAATAGTGTAGAGTTGTAATCAACGATCCAAAATCTTTATGATAAATTGCCCATAAATGGCTATCTAAACCTCTATAGCGAGAAGAATCCCCGCCGTGTAAATTAAATATTTTTCCAGGAAATAAATCAATTACTTCTTTTTTTAAAAACCTAGTTCCAAACGTAACCACAATATCAACTGTTTCCCTGGAAAGGGCATCAATTGCTAATGCGCTATTTAGGTCGTCGAATGACTTTGTATAAGTTATTTCAGATATCCTTACCACCCTACCACCAAACCATTTTTCTAATTCATAGTGATCTCGCCTTCGCTCAAAAGGATGATCGGTAGCAAATGGATACTTATGATTACTTGTTTTTTCAACATAAACACAAACATTACTAAAAAAATCAGATATTTTCTTAACAAAAAATGCGTGATGCACGGTATCGGTTGTCAAAATTAGAATTTTTTTGCTCATGCTATTTTTTCTTTTGTTATCAACTCTCCTTGTAAAATATCACTAAGGACTATCCTGCCAACCACATCACTTTCTCTTCCAACAGGAATCCCTGATCCAGGTCTTACCCATATTAAATCATTAGGATCGATAATTTTTCCTGCCCTAAGAATTTTTGATGCTGCTATAGATCTTCTCATTGGTACCACCATTTCAAGCTCGCAACTTTGCAAACTTTTTACTTCCTTTCCCATAAGTACTGACGCCTCACGTATTTGCTCTACTAAATTTTTCATCTCTATTGGATCTGCAGATAGCTGATGATCACGAAAATTTGACTGCCCTTTATTTAAGGTGAAGTGTTTTTCTATAATTTTAGCTCCTGCAGCCACAGCCAATATAGATGCCATACTTCCTAATGTATGATCTGAATATCCAATAGTTACCTTAGGAAAGGCATCCCTTAAGGTATAAATAGAAGCTATATTTGCCTGCTCTTTTGGCACAGGATAACTTGAGACACAATGCAAAATAGATAAATTTTCATCACACCCCCCCACACAATGCCATAAATCAACAAGTTCCTTTAATGAATTTAAATCAGACAAGCCAGATGAAATAATTGTTTGTTTATTAAATGAGGCTATTAATTTTATTAAGGGAGTGAAATTATTATCCCCAGATGAAATCTTAAAAATAGACTGAATCTCATTCAAAAAAATTGCACTTTCTAAATCAAATGGAGTTGAAAAAAATATGAGATTTAGCTCTTCTGCTTTTTTTGCTAACATCCAATGTTGCTCTTTTGAGAGTTTAAATTTTCTCAGCCTCTCTAATCTACTTGAATCGGCACTTGATACATATTTTTCAGGCATAAAAGTTTGGAATTTTACAGCATCAACACCAGTTTTTGCAGCGGCCTCTATCATCTCAATGGCAAGATCAAAATTTCCCTCATGATTATTACCAATTTCAGCAACTATAAAAACTTCTTTTTCTATTATTTTTTGAAGTAAGGGCATTTTTTATTCAAACCTAGAACCGTGAGATATCGTACGACCGCTTGGAACAAAGTATTGTGTTAGCAGAATTGCCCCATCAAGACAAATCACATAGGGGCCGATCGACTGAATAAAACAAACTCTTCCCGAAACCCCTCTTATTATAAATTTAGCTATTTCAGACTTATAAATTCTTACCGCCTCACCATTATAGTTGGCCCAGGCACCAGGATATGGCTTGCCTAGGGCACGGATCATACAGTCGACTTGCTCAACTGTCGAGTTAGCAAATTCGATTTTACCATCGTCATCATTCCTCTGATGCCAATATTCCGCCTCTAGTTCATTTTGGGACTCCAATGCTCTCATGCCATCGTCTAGAATTTTATTCATAGCTGTCAATACCATTGAAGGAAAATTTTGGTTTGCCCAAATATGAGCATCTGCAATAGTAAATCCAGCGGGTGTACTGATCTCGCATTGAACAACTACTGGACCAGTATCTATACCTAAATCAAGTAATATTATTGAAATGCCAATCTTTTTTTCCCCATTAATAATTTGCCAATTCAAGGGGGACCCACCTCGATACTTTGGCAAGCTACCTGCATGCAGATTTAAGCATCCATTTTTTGGAATAGTTAATAATCTTTCTTTAAATATCGTAGGAAAGCCAGCAACTATAAAAAAATTGCATGATAAATCTTCAAGAATTTTGACAAAGCTAGTTTCATTAGGATTTGTGCAGAAATCTAATTTAAAAGCTGAGCGCTCCTGTAATAAAATTACTTGCTGAATATACATATCTCCAGCGTTGTTCGGCATCACAGCCAAAATTACGTTTATATTTTCTTGCAATAATTTCTTTAGAACAGATAGGCCCCTATCGCCAGAAAGGAAAATTACTGTGCTAATATTTTTCATAGCATTTTTACTGACGAATACTTCTTGTCTTTGTATAACTAGTTATTTCACTAAAAATGCTAACGGATTTTTTTCAGCATAGTGTTTGTACCATTCAATGTATTTAACAAAACCTTTTTCAACTGGGTACTGAGGTTTGTATCCCAATATCTGCCTCGCTTTTTCAATACTTAAGGTTCCTCTTTCTGGCATTAGACTATCCCTGGGCTTATAAGAAATTTCTACTCTTGGGAATTCTGCCTTAATAATTTCTACTAATTGATTAAGCTTTCTTGCCCCTCCATAGGTAATATTGAAAGTTTCATTAAGAGCCTCTTTTTTGGCTAAGGTCAAAAGCAATCCTTGAATCAAGTCTTCTATATAAGTAAAGTCTAGAGCATCTGAACCATCCCCATTGATTGTAAGAGGCTTACCCATTAATACATTTTCAATAAATGCTTGTCCGACTCTTCTGCTAACGCAGCGCTCACCATACAAGGCTGATGGCCGTATTATCGTATAAGGTAAATCGAATACTTGGTTATAAGCAATAACTAGTTTCTCGGCGCCAAATTTGAGTGCGCCATAAATCCCCATTGGATTGCATTGCCTATCCTCAGTAACGGCATCACCTTCAAAATTTCCATACACCATTGATGAGGAAAAATATATTACATGCGTACCATTACTCTTGCTAGCATCCAACACATTTTCAAGTGTACGCATACTGTGGTCAAAAGTTGAAAATGGATCCTTGTTTGATCTATTGGCATGAGCAATGGCTGCTAAGTGAACTATTGCATCTGGCTTAATACTATTAAGTGCAATAGTTGTTAATTGGTAGTCCCGCACATCGACAATGTGTAGTCCTACTTCATTTTGTCTCAGCAAATTTAATCTCTCATTAATAAATGAGATATAACGCTCAGCATTGGGATCTGTTATGTAGCCGCTTGTATAATATCCCAAATTATTTACCTGCAAACTATCAACGACGTGAGGTTCCGCACCAAGCTTCTTTAATTTAATTGCTAAATTGTGCCCAATAAATCCTGCGCCACCAATAATTGCGACACGCTTGCCTTTGAGGTTTGCAATTTTATCCATTAATATCTTTCATAATCACTTTTAGCTCATTGGTCATATAAATTATTTGGTCAGAGGTAACATGAGGTGCAACAGTAAGCGCAATAATCCCGTCACTAATTCTTGTTGCATTGGGGTATCTTCCACTCTCATACCCATATTTATTTTTATAATAAGTCATTCTAGGGACTGGCTGAGGATAATAAATGCTTGTACCAATCCCTTTTTGCCCAAGCTTAGTCATAATCTCACCTCGATGCGATATTAGATCCTCATCGAGAATTACTCCGGCACAATAATGACAGCTTTGCATTCTATTGTTAAATGGCTGAGGCAATAACCTCAGCCCTTTTGCTCCAACTAGACTTTTCTCAAGTAGTTCAAAATTTTGTTGCCTTTTTTTCAAAAACGTAGGTAATTTTTTTATTTGCTCAATGCCAATAGCGGCATGAATTTCACTCATACGATAGTTAAATCCCAAAGCCGTTGTATCGTACATACCTTGCTCTTTTCGCTCTGTATGGGTTCTATCGACGCCAAATGCTTTTAATAGCCTTAAGCGTTTTGAGAAGTTTTCATCCTTCAATACAACCATACCGCCCTCAGCTGTAGTGAAATGCTTAACTGGATAAAACGAAAATACTCCGACATCACCATGTAGACCAACATGAATGTTATCGATTTTTGCGCCGGGTGCTAAGGCGCAGTCTTCCAATACAAATAAATTATGTTTTTTAGCAATGTCTATTATTCTTGGCATATCAACTGGTACACCCAAATAATGGACTACTGCAATAGCACGTGTTTTTGATGTAATTGCCGCCTCGACTGCAGCAATATCAATATTTCCGGTAGTTAGCTCAGCATCGACAAAGACAGCTCTTGCACCCGTGAGCTCAACTGCATGAGCCGTTGCTACATGTGTTTGCGCGGGGACTATGACCTCATCTCCAGGGCCATAGCCAAGAGCAAAATATACCAAGTGCATCCCAGCAGTACATGACGAGACGCTAACCGAATATGGCGCCCCTGTAAATTTACAAAAATAATCCTCAAAAGTAGTTGCAAGTGGCCCATGTACCAATATTGAACCCTCTAGCACTCGCATAACAGCTGTTTTTTCTTCATCGCCAATAATTGGCTTGCCAAATGGTATATTCAAATTTTTTTCCTTACTCAAGCTCAACCTTACATCGATTACTTAATGATTTCTCTATCGCGAGAGATACTGACATTGCCTCAAATACCTCTTTTTCAGCAACCATAGGTCTTTTACCCAGCAAAATATAATCAATAAAACTTGAAATCATATCACCCTTATTTGCGCTAGGATATGCCCCCTGAGCCAATTGAAGAGGCTCCTTTGGATCTCTTGAAAAGGAGTAAAAAGCACCATTATGTCCATGAATAAAAGTCCCCTTCGTGCCATAGACGCAAAGTTTGTGACCATGTCGGGTAACGCTTCCAAAATTAGCGGTTATTTTGGCAAGAAGTCCAGACTTAAATTTAAACAAGGCAACGACAAAATCAGGGTACTTAAATATAGTACTCACTGTAGAAATGTTATTCCCGAACGAAATGACCTCTTTAGGGCTTTCACCAGAAAGCCATAAAATAAGATCAATTAAATGAATTCCGCCGCCATGGGATACGGAATAAAATGGAATGCGACCTCTCCAACTTCCGGTTAGCTTTCCCAGTCTGCCATAGTCGTAATCTCCCTCAAGATAATACAGTTGACCAAAATCACCTGCATGAATTTTTTTATATAACTCTATAAAACGAGATTCGCGTCTAAGAATAAGATTCGAAGATAGGCGAATTTGTGGATTAGTACGCAAGGCCTCTCTTATTTGATCCAGCTCTTTTTGAAACAAGCAAATTGGTTTCTCTACAAATATATGCTTGCCATTTTGGATGGCAAGCATTATCTGCTCAAAATGGAAGGTATCAAATGAGGCTATCGATACAACATCAACCTCATGGCTAGTGAGCACGTACTTCGCATCACTGTATAAAGAAATTCCAGGATTTCTTGCCCCTACTTCTTGCAACTTATTTTGATCAAAATCACACAGGGCAACAATACGACATCGATCATCTTCCTGATACCCCGCAATGTGTCGCTCACCCACACCCAAACCAATAATGCCTACCCTAAGCTTATGCGAACTCATGCGATGCTTTTTGCAATTAATTTTACAAAATCACGCCAACCAGCAGATTGCACATCGCATGAATTAAAAATTGCAGTTACCCTGTTTAAGTCATCTTCGGTATCCACAGACAACTGAATATCTCCTGCCGGGGGTTCTGCTACAAAGTTCTTAATTTTATAGTTTGATTCACTTCTATAAAACGCTTTAGTAACATGCTCGTGATCATCCAAGCCAACCAAATCTTCATACATTTTCTTAAATGAAGAACTTCGAACCAACTCTACAGATTGGCCTTTTGGAAAAGTTCTAAGTGAAATATTTGTAACTAAATCATATAAACCACATCTATATTCAGCTATCGCCATATCGATGAGCTTAGGATCAACCAAAGGGCTATCTCCGCTAATTCTTATAAACTCTTCGGCACACTCCCTTTCGATTACATTTAGGAATCTCCCAGCCACATCATTAAGCGCACCCCTAAAACAGGGAAAATTTCGTGAATAACAAAACTTCTCTATTGGATCATCGGATGCATTATTGGAGGTCGCAATAACTACCTTCTTAACTCCATTAGCTTGCATCACCCGGTCACGAACCCTTTCTAGCATGGGTTTTCCAGCAATATTCATCAACACCTTACCAGGAAGACGCATTGAAGACATTCGAGCTTGAATAATTGCTAACATTAGAGTCTTAAATCAGTTTGAACTTTTGGGAATATGCTTTTGACATCGAATAAAACATGCTTTTCTTTTCCAAGCGCATGGATCTTATCGACTCCCATATTCTTGAAATCATCATGGGCAACAAGCACTAGGATAGCATCGTAACTGGCTGGAGTGGGCTCGCGAATCAGTGTGATGCCAAACTCTTTAAAGGCTTCCTCAGGTGCCACCCAAGGATCATAGACGTGGATATCACACTCACAATCATTCAACTCTGCAATAACGTCGATAATTCTTGTATTGCGAATATCCGGACAATTCTCTTTAAAAGATAGGCCCATCAAAAGAATTCTTGCATTGCGCACCTGAAGACCATGCTTAATCATTAATTTAACAAGCTGTGATGAAATATATGCTCCCATGCCATCATTTAATCTTCTACCTGCCAATATGATTTCTGGGTAACAACCAATCGCTTGGCCTTTATGTGTTAAGTAATAGGGATCCACGCCAATACAGTGGCCGCCAACCAAACCAGGACGAAAGGGCATGAAATTCCATTTTGTTGCAGCTGCTAACAAAACAGCTTCGGTATCGATCTCAAGTCGATTAAAAATAATAGCCAGCTCATTAATTAAGGCGATGTTCAAATCTCGCTGAGTATTTTCAACGACTTTTGCGGCTTCTGCAACCTTGATGCTCTCAGCCATATATGTACCTGCCTCAATAATTGATTTATAAATTTCATCCACAAAAATGGCTGTTTCTAAATTTGATCCAGAGGTAATTTTCTTGATTGAAGAAAGCCTGCGAATCCTATCTCCAGGATTTATTCTTTCTGGGCTATACCCAATAAAAAAGTCTTTATTAAAAACTAACCCTGAAATACTTTCTAATATTGGAACACACTCTTCTTCAGTCGCCCCAGGATATACAGTCGACTCATAAATTACGAGATCATTCTTTTTGAGTGATTGTCCAACAATCTTGCTGGCAGACAACAAGGGCCTTAAATCAGGCTGCTTATGTTTGTCTACTGGTGTTGGGACTGTAATTACATAGCAGTTACAGTCCTTAATAAAAGAATGATCATCCGTAAAAAATAAATTTAGATTTTCTAGTAGGTTAAATTCTACTTCTCTAGTAATGTCTTCTCCATTTTTTAACTGCTCTATACGTCTAGTATCAATATCAAATCCAACTACAGTAAACTTTTTTGAAAATTCAACAGCTAGTGGGAGGCCAACGTAACCCAATCCTATAACGCAAATTTTTAAACTGTCTAAGGAATACATAAATTTTGCCTTAATTAAAAATCAAGCATGATTTTTTAAATTGAATAACTCAGTAGTTTAGGTCTATGGAGTTCAGCCATTAACTTTAAAGAAGTTTGATACACAACAAGGAAGCCACATTTAATCCTTGCAGATGCCTTCCAGTCCAAAATATTTATGCGTGCCGAGTTCATTAATCTTAGTTCTTCCGTATGGATTGGTTGGAGCAAGTGGGTGATTTTCATCAATGAGAGAGTATTTTTGGATCGCCATATACTGTTGCGCTGGAACTAAAAATAATATTTTTTACACCCTGTTCACTCATAGCATGTAACGTACTTAAAGTTCCCTGAGCATTATTCTCATAATAGCTTAAAGGCATCGCAACTGACTCCCCTACCGCCTTAAGACCAGCAAAATGAATTACAGCATCAATTTTGTGATTCCGCATTGTGGCTTTCAGTAAAGGAGTGTTTTGTACATCTCCCTCCACAAACACTACCTCCCTACCAAGAATTTTTTCCAGGCTTAATATGGCTGATTTCGAACTATTAGATAGATTGTCGTAAACAACAATAAAGTGTCCAGCCTGCGTTAACGAAATAGCAGTATGACTGCCGATATATCCAGCACCGCCCGTTAATAATATATTCATTAATTGTCTAATTAAATTATTAAAAAATTTTTGATGAATTCAATTACAAGGCATAGGTTACAACTTGTAGAGTTTTTTGTGCGCATGCTGATAATGGTGGTGCTGATAATACAAGTAATAATTTTTTCATTTAATTTCCCGTAGGTTCAAACACGAAGTGCAACACGGTTTAAAGATTGCATAAACACTTCATTGGGGGTTTTAAATCCCAAGCGCTTTCTAGGGCGACTATTTAGTTCTTGTTGGATCATTCTAAGCTCCTTGTCGGTCGAAGTCGATAGCGGTCTCTTTTTCGGGATG
>Ga0164295_10002132_pt1 | contig 16411 bp, 14 predicted proteins | sample GEODES006metaG_FD_111798 | JGI IMG/M metagenome (GOLD analysis project Ga0164295, IMG submission 111798) | Oligotrophic lake water microbial communities from Sparkling Lake, Wisconsin, USA - GEODES006 metaG | ecosystem: Environmental > Aquatic > Freshwater > Lake | place: USA: Sparkling Lake... | reverse complement strand
TCCAGCGCATCCCGATCCGCCATCCGCACCTGACACAACCGACCCGCCGCCAACAACCGCCGCGCCACCGACGCACGCTCAGCACGCTGCGCCGCCGCCATCTCCGCCAACAACGACGCCTCATCAAGGGACTCGAACATACATTCGATAATAGAAGACCCCACCGACAAGAAATGGCACCGCTCGTGAATGAGGAGCCCGGGAGTAGGCTGGCCATTTCTGCCTAACGGCGAGGCGGTATCACGCTGGCCGAGGAGGACCACATGTCGCTCTTGTTCAACCCGCGCACCTATGACCCAAGTTCCTTCGACGAGGGCACTCAGCGCCAACTGCTGGCCCTCATCGACTTCTTTGAGAGCAAAGGGCTGGCACAGAGCAAAGAGGAGTACTACGCCGGCGAGTGGTACGCCGATTTCTTGAAACTGGTCGCGGACAAGAAGATCTTCGCCACTTTCGCCACGCCCGCCGAGGTAGGCGCCCTCATCGGCGACAGCGATGCCCGGTGGGATCTTGCCCGGATCAACGAACTCAACGAGATCCTGGGCTTCTACTCACTTGCGCACTGGTACGCCTGGCAGGTCTCGGTTCTGGGACTGGGCCCGGTGTGGCTCAGCGCCAACGATGACGCGCGCAGACTGGTCGCAGGCCTGTTGGCCGAGGGCAATATCTTCGGATTCGGGCTATCCGAACGCGAACACGGCGCCGACATCTACTCCTCCGACATGATCCTCACCCGCACCGCCGACGGGTTCAGCGCCAGTGGCGGCAAGTGGTACATCGGTAACGGCAATGCCGCCGGGCGCTTAAGCGTATTCGGCAAGTTCGCCGACGATGATCCTGCGCATGCTGGCGAGTATGTGTTCTTCCTCGTCGACACCAGCCACGAGAACTACGAATTGATCAAGAACGTCGTCGCCGGACAGATGTACGTCGCCGCATTCAACCTGCACGGCTACCCGGTGGCGCGCGCCGACATCCTGCACATCGGCAAACCGGCCTGGGACGCCGCACTGGCGACGGTCAACGTGGGCAAGGTCAATCTCGGCTGGGCCAGCATCGGCATCTGTGAGCACTCCTTCTTCGAATCCGTCACCCATGCCCACAACCGCATCCTCTACGGCAACCGGGTAACTGATTTCCCCCACGTCCGGCGCATGCTCGCGGACGCCTACGCGCGACTGGTGGCGATGAAGATCTTCGCCGCGCGCTCGGCTGACTACTTCCGCACCGCCAGTGAGGATGACCGTCGTTTTCTGCTGTTCAATCCGATCACCAAGGCGAAGGTAACCAGTGAGGGCGAGCGCGTCATCGAACTGTTGTGGGATGTCATCGCCGCACGCGGCTTCGAACGAGACACCTACTTCAGCCGGGCTGTCACCGAAATCCGGGCTCTACCCAAACTGGAAGGGACAGTGCACGTCAACATCGCACTGGTGCTGAAATTCATGCCGAGCTACCTGGGGGCGGCCCACGGCGGGGCGCAGCAGTATCCGGAGATCCCAGTGCGCCAGGACAACGGCGACGATGCCTACCTGTTCCACCAGGGCCCCGCCAAAGGCCTGGGTTCAATCGGATTCGCCGACTGGCGCCCAGCCTTCGACCGCTTCGCGCATCTTCCGAACGTCGCGATCTTCCGCGAGCAGATCGACGCGTTCACCGAGCTGGTCCTGACGGCCCCACCGACCGACGTGCAGCAGAAGGATCTCGACTACCTGCAGGTGCTGGGCCAGCTTTTCGCCCAAATCGTCTACGGTCAGCTGATTCTCGAGTCCGCAGCGCTAGCCATCGACAACGGCGAGACCCGTCCCGGCTCGGTCAGCGATCTGTCCGACCTCACCGAGCCGCATCTTGATCGCATCTTCGCGGTGTTTGTCCGGGATATGGCAGACCAGGCGGTGCAGCTGCACGGCCAGGCGTCTGCCACCGAGGAGCAGAGCGCAGCGGTACTGGGAATCGTGCGGAAACCCCGCATCAACGCTGAGGCTGAGCACACATTCGTGACCGAGGTGCTCTCGTATAGCGGCACCTATGAGATGAAGTCCTGACCCGGAGATAGGCAGAACAATGACATCCAGACGACGATTCCTCGCAGCACTCCCGGTCGTGGCACTCACAGTCGCAGCGTGCAGCTCGAGACACTCGGCTGAAGAAATACGCCAGAGCGCAGGTCCCCTGCCCAGACCGCAGACACCGGAAGATGCGATCAAGGTACTGGCGGACGGTAACGCGCGGTTCGCAGGCGGCACACCGCAGATCCGCGACACCGCCGATATTGAGATCATCTGGAGTAGCGGCATAGATCAGAAACAAGAACCGTTCGCCACCGTCCTCGGCTGCGCTGATAGTCGCCTGGCGCCGGAAATCATTTTCGACCAGTTCGTGGGCGACATCTTCGTCGTGCGTGAGGCCGGCAACATTGCCGCGTCACCCACCAACCTGGGTAGCCTCGAGTACGGGCAGGCTGTACTCAAGTCCAAAGTTCTGGTCGTGCTGGGTCACTCCGATTGCGGTGCGGTCAATGCCGCGTACAAGGATTCAGCGCCCGGCGCCAACATCCAATCGATCATCGACGTGATCCGGCAGGGAATCGTCGGCGCCACCAGTCTCGAGGATGCAATCGTGCGCAATGTCCGTGCTGTCAAGGACGGGATCCGCCGAGACAGCACGCTGCTCAGGGAAGCTGAGCAAGCCGGCGATGTGACAATCGTGGGCGCCTACTACGACATCAAGACTGCCTCGGTGCGCTTCCTATAGGTACGTAGGTACGCTCAGGTCTTGTTCACCCGGTGGGTGCGCTCCCGCGCCAGGGTTTGGCCGCGGAAGAAAGCCGGTGACTTGAGGTTCCACAGGATCATCAGCAGCACGCCGAGGACGAGGCTGAGCACGCCAATGATGAACACCGTGCCGACCCCGGCGAGCGACCCACTGGAGCCGAACTCCGGATTTGCCATCTGATACGCCTGGAAAAGGCCGACCGGGATGAGCACCAAAGCGCCGATAGCCGGCAGAATCACCTGCTCCAATGCGGTCCGCCAATGCTCAAAAGCGGTGTCCCAGAAATAGACAACCGATGAGACAGCAACGACCGAGTAGTAGGTCATGATCGCGATACCGACGCTGTAGACGCAATCTTCCACAATGCTGTCGCTGACCATGACTAGGCCGCCGTAGATCGCCAGGGTCGTGAAACCGATGAACCAGGTCGCAAATGTCGGCGTCTGCCGGACGTCATCGACGGACGCGAAGCGACTGGGTAGCGCCTTGTAAGTGGCCATCGAAAGCACGCCGCGTACGGTCGACATCACGGTAGACAGTGTGGCCGAGAAGGCTGACAGGCCCACGATCACCGCAGCGATCAACGCACCGCTTGAGCCGACAGCATCGCGTGCCAGACCGGAGAAGATATCGTCGATGTTCGCTTTGTTGGTCAGACTTCCCGCGTTGTTATCGTCGATGCCGGCGTAGGCGAGGGCGGCCACACTGAACACCACGTAGGTGATCACGGTGATGAGGATCGCCGTCACACCGCTGCGGCCGGACTGCTGGGCCGTGCCCTCGGTCTCCTCCGACATCGATAGCGACGCGTCAAATCCCCAGAAGATGAAGACGGCTACCAGAAAGCCGCCGAGCAATGCGCTGAACGACGTGATAGCGAACGGGTTAAACCACGACCACGAGAATGGTTCTGCTGTGGGGTTTCGATCCTGACGAACGATGCTGAGGACGAGGATCGAAGCGAACACGAGCAGCCCGCCGTACTGGATGACGGTCAGGATGATGGTGGTTCGAGAGGACTCCTCCGCGCCACGCGCCACCAGCCACGTGGTGATGAAGATAAACGTCGCCGCGACCAACAACTTCAGCCAGCCCGGCGGGTCATCGATTCCAAACGCCGTAGTGGCTGCACTCACCGTTATCCCGGCGGCCCCGACTCCGGCGAGGATGCTGGACAACATCAGCGCGAAACCGCCGATCCAGCCGATGTGCGGAAGGATCGCCTTGGATCCCCAGGTGAACACCGTCCCTGCGTCCGGCGCGGCATCAGTCAGGTGCTTGTAGGCCAGCGCAATGAAGTACATGGGAATCACTGCGAGGATGAACACCACCGGCATTTGATAGCCGGCCTCGTCAGCGCCGTGCCCCAGGGCGCCGGTCAGCGAGTAGGCCGGGGCGGTGGCCGCAAGCCCGATCGCCACCGCCCCGATCAACGAGATGGACCCCTTCTTCAAACCCTTGGATTGCAGGCCCTCCATCGGAGGGTCGATAATTTCGCCGTCCTCACCCATGGCGAGATTGTTGCACCAGTCAACCGGCCATTTTCAGGAAACAGCGGTAGGTTCACGACGTGTTTTCCGAAAGCGACCCCCGGTGATCGCAGAAGACCACTCCCGAGATGTCCGGCACCGCCTCGAGCAGAGCTATCGGCGTTTAGCCGAGGCACGAAAGCTGCGTCCGGCCGTGGCGATCCTGCAGCGGTTCATCGAGATTGACGGCGGCACGCTCGGTATTCTGGTCTCTGTCCTGCTGTTCACCACGGTTATCCCACTGATGCTGCTCGGTTTCAGCTATTTCCACGACTTCGCCGAGAACATCAGTCCGGGAACCATTTGGATCCGCGAACTCGGCCTCGTGTACCCGATCAGCGACCGCGTGCGTGCCGCATTCGGCGATTCCGCAGGGCTGCGATCGAACTGGACACTGATCGGTGTGGCGGGATTCCTGGTCTGGGGCGTTCCCATGGCGGTTGCGATTGCAGGAATCTTTGCCAGAGCATGGCGGCGCGCACCACTGGAACTTGTTCCCCGAGTGGTGCGGGGTTCGGCGTGGTTCGTGCTGTATCTGGCGATGATGGCTTGCCGCGAACGAATCGCATTCGGCACCGACCACACCGGCCTCACCAGAGTGCTGTTCTTCACGGCTGCGCTGGTACCGGTATGGATCTTCTGGTCGCTGACCCCGGTCCTGCTGGTGCGTGACGGTGGCCGCGGATTCAGCTACCTTGCGCTTGCCGGACTGGCCGGAGTGGTGATCGATGGAACCTGTATTCCGGTGGCAGGCCGACTCGTCTTTCCGACCCTGCTCGAAGGCTGGAACGGCTTCGGCCCGATGGGTGTGGCCATGGCCCTGCTCACATGGTGCGGGGTGATCGGAACCGGATGGGTGATCACCGCGTGCGTCGGCGCCGTGTTGTGGGAACGCAACGCGCCTTCCAAGACGGTCGTCGAATCCCAGACACGCGACCTGTCGAAGGACGGATTCGACCGCGGCGGGTTATGAACCGAAAACTTGACCGCGAGGGGGGCGCTGCGCGGGCCTGGATCGTCTGGTCGGCCGGCCTGCTGGCCTACACCGTGGCTGTCATGGACCGCACCACCTTCGGGGTTGCCGGACTCGAGGCGGCCGACCGATTCGCTGCCAGTCCGGCGATCCTGTCGACGTTCGTGGTGCTCCAGCTCACCGTGTACGCCGCCGCGCAGATCCCGGCCGGGGTTCTGCTGGACCGCTTCGGATCCAAGGCGATGATTCTGACCGGCGGCACCCTGATGGTCGCGGGCCAACTGACCCTGGCGCTCACCGAGTCACTCCCGGTGGCCATCGCAGCGCGCGCAGTGGTTGGCCTCGGCGACGCGTTCACCTTCATCTCGGTACTGCGACTTGTGCCGCACTGGTTCCCGCCGCGGCAGATACCCCTGGTGAGTCAGCTGACCGGACTCTCCGGGCAGTTTGGTCAGGTGCTCACCGCGGTGCCGTTTATGAGCCTGCTGGCCGGTGCCGGTTGGACCCGGGCCTTCACGGCGGCTGCCGGCCTCGGTGCGTTATCGCTGATGCTCACCGTGCTGCTGGTCAACAACGCCCCGCACGGCGCTGTCGTCGAGGATCCGGAGACCGATCTACGCGCGACGCTCACGAATATCAAAGCAGTGTGGATGCGGCCAGGTACCCGGTTGGGATTCTTCAGCCATATGGGGACGCCCTTTTCCATCACGGTCTTCGCTCTCATGTGGGGTGTCCCGTATCTGACGGTCGCGCAGAATGTTTCACGCGCAGGAGCTGGCACCCTACTGATCATCTCGGTGGCCGCGGCAATCGTTTCCGGGGTACTGATTGGCATCGTCACCGGCCGCCATCCACACCGACGCTCGTGGGTGGTTCTGGCGATCATCGCCGGCAATGCCGTGGCCTGGACCGCGGTGTTGGCGCTGTCCTCTCCTGCGCCCTACTGGTTGCTCGTCATACTGGTGACCGTGATCTCGGCGGGCGGACCGGGGTCGGTGGTCGGCTTCGACATCGCCCGCACGTTCAACCCCGGAGCCACCCTGGGCACCGCGCAGGGCACGGTGAACGTCGGCGGCTTCTTGGCCGCCCTGGTCGTCATGCAGGCGATGGGCCTGATCATCGAAACCTCTGGCGGCTACTCGTTCGACTCATTCAGGCTGGCGTGGTGCGTGCAGTACATCGTCTGGGCGGTGGCGGTCGTGGGCATCCTGATCACTCGCAGGAAGGCCCGCCGGACCATCGGGGACATCGAGGAGAGCCGTTATCTGCTCGAGTACTTCACCGATCCCCCGCCCGCCGCGCCACCAACCACGCGATCCCGTCGCCCTCACCCGCGGCGATGAGCTCGAGCTCGGCGAACGCGGCGCTCAGTTCTCCGGGTGGCGCCCGGTAGGGACCGGGGTCGGCGCCCACTTCGCTGAGCACCGAGATGGCCAGCAATCCACCTGGCGCTAGACGTTCGACAATCGCCGGATACAGATGCTGCGCCCGGAACCTGTGACACACGATGGCATCCATCGGTTCGCCGACCGGCAGTCCGTCATCGAGATCGGTGACACTGAACCGACAGCGCTGCAGGACCTGACAGCGATCGGCGAGGTCGCGTGCCTGATCGATCACGACGGGCGAGGCATCCACGCCCCACACCCGCAGACCGCGGCGCGCGAGCCAGACCGAGGTTCCGCCCTGACCGCAGGCAAGGTCGAGTGCTCCATCTGCTACCGGGAACTCGTCGGCATAGTGGGCGAATACCGTTGGTAAAGAAGCTACTTCGACGTGCGCCGGTCCCCGGGTTGTGTACCGGCCGTCCCATCGCAACCGATCCGCGTCGCTCATGGTGGTACATCACGCGCCAGCAGGTCAGCCCAGGTGTCACGGCGCACCACCAGGCGGGCGTCACCATCGGCGACAAACACCACCGGGATGCGCCGAGCGCCGTTGTACTGATTCGACATCGTGTAGCAGTAGGCGCCGGTGACCGGCACCGCAAGTAGATCGCCGACAACCGGGTGCTGAAGCGGCACCGTGTCGATGAGTTGATCGCCGGACTCGCAATGCCGCCCGACCACGTTCACCGGTTCACCGCCGCCGACGCGGTTGACTAACGTGGCCTCGAATCGTTGCCCGTACAGCGACACCTCAAGGTTGTCGCCCATACCGCCGTCGACGGCGACGTGAGTGACCGTTCCGCTTTTCACGGTGGTGACGCGATAGACGGTGCAGGCTGCTGCCGCCGTCATCGAACGTCCCGGTTCGACGATGATTCGGGCGTCCGCCGGTACCAGTGCGCGGGCGCGGGCGATCATGGTCTCGGCGTAGGCCTCGACCGACGGCGGATTGTCGTCATAGGTGTAGCGGACTCCGAGGCCGCCACCGAAGTCATAAACGTCGAACTCACCGAGTTCGGCGATCGGCGCCACCGCGGCGGCCAGCTGCTCGACATCCAGAATTTGCGAGCCGATATGGGTGTGCACCCCCGCGCACCGAAGCACCCGACTGCGCCGGATACGCGCGATCGCGTCGCGGGCTGCATCGGGCGCGAGCCCGAATTTCGAGCCGGCGTGCCCGGTGGCCACCGCCGCGTGGGTGTTGGCCTGCACACCGGGAATGACCCGCACCAGGCAATCCTGTCGGCGACCCGATTCGACGATGCGTTCCAGACGGTCGATATCGTCGGCATTGTCCACGACCACGAGTCCGACCCCGTTGGCAACCGCGAGTTCGAGTTCCTCGTCGGTTTTGGCGTTGCCGTGCAACACCATTCGACTCGGATCGGCGCCGGCAGCCAGGGCGGTGATGATCTCTCCCCCTCCGGCCACATCCAGGTGCAAACCCTCCTCGGCCATCACACGTTGCACGGCGGTACACGGGAATGCCTTGGACGCAAACGCCACATCCGAGCGCGGCCACCTGCTCCGGAAGGCGGCGAGGTAGTCGCGGGCACGCTGACGCAGCACGTGGGCATCCACCACCATCACCGGCGTTCCGAACTCCGCGGCCACATCATCGAGCCGGCAGCCACCAACAGTCAGCACACCGTCAGAATCCACCACCGATCCGGGCGGGAAAAGGGAGAGCACGGTCGGCTTCGACGTCGGCATTGCTTCTCCCATGCGCACAGACAGACCCTCCTCAACCACCAACTTATCCGCAACACCGATACGATCTGCGCTCATGACGCGATCCGTTTCCCGCCGCGAAGCCCTCAGACACGCCCTGGCGGCCCCGGCACTCGCCGGCATCGGAACCCTGGCGGCGACCGCCGGTGGACCGCGGGCATCCGCAGCCGGTATGAGGCTCATCGACTTCGCCGAGCGACTGGTGTCACCTGAACAGATCAAGGCGGCGGGCTTTGACGGCGCGCTGGTCTACGTCTCCGAGCTTCGCCCGGGGGCGACCTTCGACTTCAAGCCGGTCACCCGCGAGTTCACCGATGGTCTGCGCGCACTGGGCCTGCACGTCGTCAGCTGCTACCAGTACGGCAAGCCCGGTTGGCCGAATTCGCCGTCGGACTTCACCCGCGGGTATGACGGTGGGGTTGCGGACGCGACGACTGCCGTGCGACTGCACGGCGCGGCCGGTGGCCCGAACTCGGCGCCGATCTTCTTCAGCGTCGACGAGCCGATTGACTCCACAACGTGGAAAAATTTTGCGTTGCCGTGGTTTCGCGGACTGAATTCCGTTCTGGGTGCCGAACGTACGGGTATCTACGGCGGAAACCGGGAATTGGGGTGGGCGATCGCCGATGGTGTCATCGGACACTCGAGCACTCCGGGATTTCGGTGGGCCTGGCAGACCAAAGCCTGGTCAGGTGGTGTGCGCGAACCCGCAGCGGTGCTCTTCCAGCGAGAGGTTGTCACTGCGGTAGACCCGGGTGTGCTCATCGATGGTGTCCACGTCGACGTGGACGATGTGCTCGCGGCCGATTTCGGCCAGTGGGATCGGGTTTAGGACCCGACCGGAACCAGCGACGGGCTTCCGACGCCGACCGTGATCCGCGGGGAGGCCGCCGGATCCAGCCAGGTCAGTATCGAGCGCATCTCATCACGACCGATGGCCACACATCCCCAGGTTGGGCTTCCGTTGGTCACGTGAAGAAAAATCCCCGACACCTTTCCTGGGATCCGCTGCGGGTTCACGGCCATGTTGACCGCGTAGTCGTAGACCGGACCGGAGTCGTAGAGGTTCTCGGTGATGGCCGAGGGACTGTTCGCTGAGTGGACGTGGGTGTTGTACGTCGGCGAGGACGCATCTTCGTCCCACCAATCCTGTTTGGTGGCTTGGAAATAGGGCATCTTGGTACCGGGATTGGGCTCGCGGCCGAAGGCCTGGTCGAAGGCGAATGTTCCCTCGGGAGTGCGGTAGACGCCGTCGGCGGGGGCACCGATTCCGAGCTCGCCGACCATGGCTTTGGTCGGACCCAGGACAACCTTCCACTGCTGACCGACCCGTTGGAATGCGGTGAGGGTCCCCGTAGTCGAGTTCGCGGCAGGGACACCGACGACGATCCACTGCGAGGTCTCCGCGGCGGGAGCGACCGGTGGCTCAGCCGCAGTGGGCGCGGCCAGTGGCAGTGCCAGAGCAGCCAATCCCAGCAACCCCGCGATCCTGGCGAGGGTCTTGGGCAGTTTCACACCGCCGATCGTAACCGCGACCAGTACCAGAACCCGGGAAGCGGAGCCGGGACCGTGCGATCGGGAACTGGGATACTGGGCGCCACAATGGCTGACGACGAGCAGTTGACCAGCCCCACCGGGCTGCCCGCCGGGTGGGCGGTGGCACTCGATGAACGGGTGCGGATCTGGCGCGACGCGTCGGTCGTCCTGGGCGGTGCGCCGTGGGGCATCGTCCGGATCGCCTCGGCTGCGCGACCGTTCCTCCTTCGCCTCAAGTCCGCCGGAGCCGCCGGGCTGGTTCCCTCCTCCGGTGTCGAGCACGCCGTGGTCGACCTGCTGGTTCCCCGCGGGATCGTTCATCCACTGCCGACCCGTGATCCCCGGCCGGTCGGCACCGTTGAGGTCGTCGTGCCCGCCTACGAGCGAGCGGATCTGCTCGACGACTGTCTGGGTGCCCTCCGCGCGGCTTCACCGGAGATGCGCATCATCGTGGTGGACGATGCGTCGCGCTCAGCAGCAGTCGGCGACGTGGCGCGCGCACATGGCGCAACCCTGATCCGCCACGCGGTGAACCGCGGTCCTGCTGCCGCCCGCAACACCGGCCTTGACGCAGTCAGCGCACCGATCGTCGCGTTCGTCGATGCCGACTGCGCGGTGACACCGGGATGGATTGATCCGCTCGTCACTCACTTCGATGATCCGCGGGTCGCTGCCGTCGCGCCCCGAGTCAGGCCCCGCTCAAACTCCGGTGGTGTGCTCCCCCGCTATGAGTTCGCCCGATCCGCACTCGACATGGGACCCCGACCGGAGCTGGTCGCCCGCGGCGCACCGCTGGGGTACCTCCCGTCGGCGGCAATCATGATCAGGCGAAGTGCGATGGCGCCCTTGAGATTTGATGAGGCACTGCGGGTCGGTGAGGATGTCGACCTGGTGTGGCGGTTGTCCGATGCCGGCTGGATGGTCCGGTACGAACCCGCTTCCGTCGTGACCCATAAGATCCGGCCGCGGCTGCTCGACTGGGCGCGGCGACACTTCGACTACGGCACCTCCGCTGCGCAGTTGGACGTTCGGCATCCGCGGCGTCTCGCACCGGCACGATTGTCGTTCTGGAACCTCGCGATAGGACTGCTTGTGCTGGCCCGGTGGCCAACGCGCGGGCTTGCCGTGGCCGCCGAACTCGCGATTGCCGGTCTATCGACCGGGCTCCTAGCCCGCACACTGCGCGCGTCCTCTGTGAGCCCCGAGGTAGCTCCGGTCATCGTCGTCAAGGGACTCGTAGCCGAGACGGCCGCCGTGGGACATCTGCTCCGTCGCGAATGGTGGCCGCTGGGATGGTTCGCACTGGCCTGTGCACCGCGATCCCGCATCGGCCGATTCGCCGCAGCGGTCATGCTCATTCCCCTCGCACGCGAGTGGTTCATCCGGCGCCCGCGACTGGACCCGGTGCGGTACGTTGCGCTGCGACTGGTCGAGGATGCCGCCTACGGCAGTGGGGTGATCGCGGGCGCGGTCGCCGACAAACGTCCCGGTGTTCTCCTACCCCTGGTGAGGATTCCCGACAGGAGACGTTAACGACGCAGCGGTGATGCGGCCCTGTACTGCGCGGGTTTTCGTTGCGACGACCATCCCAGCCAGCGTTCCCACGCGTGCACCGAAACGCGTTGCCACGCACTGTCGACCGCCGGGCTGATACGACGCGCGATCTCCAGTATCCAGATGAGCGGAACGCGCATCAGTAGTAAAACCAATCCGAGCCACGGCGAGGGCAGTTGGTAGCGCTTACGATTCGCGGGCAGCATGAACAACCGGGCATAGGCGGCCTGGATGTGCAGATGCATCTGCGCACGCAGGCGCTCGATGCCTCGATATTCCGGCAGTGGCGCGAAGGCGGGCACGAAGGACTCCACCAGTTCAGCCCCGATGGCTCCCGAGTCATACGAACGGGTGGCATCAAACAGATACAGCATCCGGATTCCGTCGGCGATGGTCTCCGGGAAGATGTCGGATCGCATACCGACCAGGTGGCCGAGGTAGCGGTTGAAGTGCAGGGCCGCCCTGATCTCAGCCGGCGACGTCACATAGCCCAACGCGTACAGGCCGAGTCCCGGGCCGACGCTTCCGCCGAGGAGGGTCAGCATCATCTCGGCCTGGCTGATCGGAAGTCCCCAGCGCTGCGAGTCCCACTCCGGGTGATCAGCCACCCGACGTCGGACACTGACATGCATGACCCGGACCTGCATCGAGATACGGCGCCCGAGCGAGCCGGGCGTCAGTGCGGCATCGGGCCGACACACCTCGATCCACCAACGGCTGGTCTCCAGATAGCGGTTGAGCGCGGAGTCACCCGCGTATCCGCCGGACAGTGACAGCGGAACCGCCAACGAGGCCTCGGTGTAGGCGTCCAGGGTGCCGGCGTTGCCGATCGAGCCCAGGGTGTAACCCCATCGCCGCCAGACTGCCGCTCCCCGCTCGATCAGTTGCGGATCCACCCAGTCCGGAACGTGTTCGAACTCGGCGAACAACGCCGTCATCGACTCCGGCGCTTCTGGCACGTCATCAACGGAAGTCTCCAACGCTCGGTTCAACATCTCCCTGGAGCGTTCGGGGCCCAGCGGCCCGAGAAACGTCTCGTCGACAAACCGCTCAGCTACCGGGTCGCCGGTGTTGAGCAACCGCGCATATTCGTCCACGACCCGGTCGTCGGGGAAAAGGTCGAAGCCGGTGATCCGCTTGATCCTGGCACGGATGCGGGCGGACGGTCCCGCATCGCGGGCCTGCGGCCAGCGAAACGCATTGGGAACAAACGTGGCGCTCTGTGGCATCGCCGACGGCTAAGCTCCCGCGGCCACGATCACGAAATCGGTGGCGAATCCGAGGAACAGTCCGAGGAGCAGTCCCCAGAACATGAGCGTGCGGTGGCCGAGGTTCTGCGCGACGCGCAGCAGCTGGACGACCACGTACAGGATCGATCCTGCGGCCAGCGCCAGGAAGGCAACTGAGACAGTCTCATTCACGAACGCCTGACCAAGCAGCGTCCCTATCAAGGTCGGGCCGCCGGCGATCAGACCGAGCATTGCCAGGAATCCCCAGCTGGGTCGGGTCGGCTCACCGGCCAGTGGGGCGACGATTCCGAAACCCTCTGTTGCGTTGTGCAATCCGAATCCGACGATCAGCGGGATCGCGAGACTGAGGTGCCCGGCGGCGGCGGACTGGCCGATTGCCAGACCTTCGGAAAAGTTGTGCAGACCAATGCCCAGTGCGATCAAAATCGCCAACCGCCGTGCGGGTGATGCGGTGGCCAAGGCGCGAGGTTCGGTGAACTCAGCCACGCTTGCCGCCCCCGGTCCGTGCGGCCGGGGGGTGCCCTTTGCGCCCGCCATCCACTGCTCGTAATAGACGAGGGTCATCAGGCCAAGGATCAGACCGGCCGCCAAGACCGCGGCCAGCGAGAGGAACCCCATCCAGGTGCCGGTTGCATCCTGGGTCACAGCGACGAGAGCGGTCTCAACGGGTTCGACGGCATGAACGAGCACGTCCCAGAACAGGAATAGCAGCACGCCGGTAGCGGTCGCGTTGAGCAGTGCCCGCGTCGCCGTGGGCAGACTCCGCACCCGGCCCACCGGCAGGCCGAGGAAGATCGTGAAGCCGGCTATTGCTCCCAGTGCGGCGATATCGAATGTACTCATGGCCGCCTCTCCCCTTTGCAAAGCCTAACCTAACTCAAACCACATTACCCTACGGGTGGGTGGGTGCTTCAGCCACCGCTGCCTGCATCGGAATCAGTCGCGAGCCCTAGGTCAGTCAGCAGTGCTTGAGCGGCTCGGCGGCCACTGACCAAAGCTCCTTGGATGGATGACGTATCGCGGTGGTCACCGGCGACATAGAGACCGCGCGCCATACGCACGGGCCTCTGCATTTCGAAGGGCACCGGCATGGCCGGTAGTGCATAGGGGAACGGGTAACTCGCGAGGAGTTCCCAGTCTCGCGTCGGTACGCCGTATAACCAGGCGAGGTGCTCGCGCACGGCGCTCTCATGCTCGGGCGTATCCCACACGCCGAGTGCTGACGCCGAAATCAGCGCGCTTCCCGCTGGAGCGTAATCGGGTGCGGCATGAGTGAGCACCACGGTGTTGACGAGTGGTCCGCGGTGATCGCCGTCGAGGATGAGCACCGCCTGCCCGTCGGCAAGATCCTCGGGCGCACAGGTGGGCCGGTAGTACCAGGTTGTGACCGAACGCGCTGCGGGCGCACGGATATCCGGGACGAGCCCGGCGGCCGCCTCCGGATCGGTCGCAACGATGACGGCGTCGGCGCAGTGCGCGTCGCCGCCGACGACATTGACTGTCCAACCCGAGACCGTCCAACCCGAGACCGTCCAACCCGAAACCATCCGGGCCGAGGCCGACTCAACCCGGTGACCGAGTCGGATGTCGAGCCCGACCGCCAGCTGTTCGGGGATACGCGCCATACCCAGTGCCGGCACACCCGGTGTGCCCCGGACGAAGGACTTCAGTACCACGTCCAGGAAGCGCCGTGATGTCGTGAGCTCCGACTCCAGGAAGACCCCGGACAAAAACGGGCGCAGTACCCGCTCCATCAGCGAGCGGTCCGCACCGGCGCGGCGCAGCGCTTCCTCGGTCGTGACGTCGGGATCGCGGCACAACGATTCAACGGACCGGACGGCGCGCGAGACCGCATAGGCGCCGAAGCGGGCCGTCGACACCGGTGAGCCGATACGCGCCATGAGTGACGGAACCAACCACGACGGTTCGCGGCGGGGATCGGCGACTCGCTCCACCTGACGACGCCCGCTGCGGCTAACCACGATGCGCGCCCCTGCGATGAAGGGCCTCAAATCGAGTGCCTCATGGTCAAGAACGCGCGCACCCTCGGGGTAGGCGGGGTTGTACAACTGGAAGCCGCGATCGAAGCGGAACCCGTCGACCACATCGGTGCGAACGCGCCCGCCCACGCCGTCAGAGGCCTCGAGCACCGTGACCTCGACACCGCGGGCGGTGAGATGACGAGCGGCAGCAAGACCCGCCAGCCCTGCTCCCACGACGACGACAGCCATGGCGGTCACGTTAGTCGCCCCGGGCCGCGATACTGATGGGATGACAACGCGCTGGGCGGAAATCACATGACACCTCAGCGCCTCCCCGATCCCCCGGCGCACGATGAGATCCCCGCCTGGGTGATGGACCATCTCGGGGATCTGTGCGCGCCCCCAGCATCGGCATCTGCCGGGTCCCTGCGCGGCGGCCAATCGGCGGCCGATGCGGCGCTACAGACCTATGACGTGGCCGGGTATGCGCGACGGCGCAACAACGTCTGGCCGCCGGACACGCGCGGCTCGTCGCGACTGTCGCCCTACATCCGGCATGGGCTACTGACGCTGCGCGAGGTGTGGGATCACGTGGCCGGCGGTCCGCAACGCGACGTGACGAAGTTTCGCGATGAGCTGCTCTGGCAGGAATACGCACGACATCTCTATGCGCGCTTGGGAACAGCATCCCGCCAGTCGTTGCGGTTCGCGGTCGACGAGCGCACCGCAGACACCGATCCGGCACCCATGAGCAATCCGTGGTCATCGTCGGCGCGGTGTCTGGACTCGTCCTGGTCGGAGCTGGTGTCAACCGGCTGGCTCACCAATCAGACTCGCATGTGGCTCGCCTCGCAGTGGAGTGTCCGCGCGGGGCTGGGCTGGCGCGACGGCGAAGACCTCATGTACCGACACCTGGTGGACGGCTCTCGCGCAGCCAACAGACTGGGCTGGCAATGGACCGTCGGCGCACTCACGGGTAAGGCGTACGGGTTCTCCCGATGGCAGGTGGAGAAGCGGGCACCGGGCCTGTGCGCGACCTGCCCGCTCGAACAGAACTGTCCGATCACGGACTGGCCTGCCACCCAGGAGCGGGAGCCCCTGGCATTCAACGACCCCCGGCTGCGGCGTGACGACAATCTCGAGGCGACGGCCGGACCCGCGACGACCCGGCAGTCGGCGCCGCCGGAGGCCGTGTGGATTACCGCGGAGAGTCTCGGTGATCGCGACCCCGCGGCCGCGGCACATCCGGACCTGCCTGTGGTGTTCGTGTTCGATGAGCCCCTGCTGCGCCGGTTGCGGCTCTCAGTGAATCGGCTTGTCTTCCTTGCGCAGTCGGTTGCCGATCTCTCGACGAGAAGGGAAGTGGAGCTGTGGCTCGGTGACCCGGTCGAGGTACTCCAGGGCCGGAAACTGGCCGCCACCTTTGCACCCGTCCCGGGCTGGAAGTCGCGGGCCGCCCGCCTCGATGTGGTCGCGCTGCATCCATGGCCGTGGCTGGAGCGCCCGCGGGCAGGGTCGATCACCTCATACACCGCATGGAGCAAGGGGCGGCGATGAGTCGTCCCGCTATCCATCTGTGGGGCTGTTCAGAGTCGGTTGATGCTTGACGTTTCTATGTCGGTTGATCCTTGACACTCTGGTTGTGTGTTTAGGGCTGCTCGCGGGTGCGGGCGGCCTTCTTATTTCTTACCGG
>Ga0164295_10002129_pt1 | contig 16427 bp, 15 predicted proteins | sample GEODES006metaG_FD_111798 | JGI IMG/M metagenome (GOLD analysis project Ga0164295, IMG submission 111798) | Oligotrophic lake water microbial communities from Sparkling Lake, Wisconsin, USA - GEODES006 metaG | ecosystem: Environmental > Aquatic > Freshwater > Lake | place: USA: Sparkling Lake... | reverse complement strand
CACTCATTACAAATCTATCCCAGGCAGATACCACTACTGCGCCAACTGTAATAATTGCTGCAATTACCCGCCGCTTAGAGATTACAGATTTAATACCACCAGCTAGGCCAACATGATCAACCCAAAGAGAGATTACAGTTTGACCAGCAAGGGATGCCACTGTAAATAATGCAACACCTGCAATAGGGACAACATGGGTTTGCATTGTCACAAATGAGGCACCTAACATTCCCGCGCTTAGTCGCCACATTGGAAGTTGTTTTGATTTAACTGCCTTAAAAATATCAGAAAAGCCTGCTCTGACATCTTTTCTAAATAAAGAAATTAGTGAGACAAAGATTAATCCAGTGCCAAACGAAACTAGGGCAGCCTCGAGCGAATCACCCATTTGATCCGATAGCTCACCATTTATTCGAGATTGAAGGGCAATTAATATGCCTGAAATGGCTGATAGTAAGTTAAGGCCAACTAGACTATGCTTACGCTGCATTAATTCACTCCTCTGATTAGGTTTAGATCAAAGTAATACCTTGAAATCAAGTTCTAAGCAAACTTAAACATTATAAATTAGCTGGCTACTTGATCTTGTATTTATCTTTAACCTCTTTCGCATAAGTCCAAAGGCTTTTTGATCATGATTGGTAGATTTGTTTATAAAATAAAATGGTTTGTATTGATTGCTATAAATACTTGAACTATTTACACTAGCAATAGTAACATTATCTAATCCTAAAAATAAAATTTCAATCGGTAGTAATTTCATAAATTTAGTCTGAAAACAAATTATAGCTTTACCAGCTAAAGTAATTTCACTTGGAAAAGAGTGCAAAGAAGTCCTATGTTGTTTTACAAATATGTAATCGGCAGTTTCATAAACAGACTTAAATTCCGGATTAAGCAATAAAACAGAAAGATGGTTATATAAATCTTGAATTGTATCAGTTGAATGTGGAAGAATAAATAAAATTTTATTAGATTGATCTAAAAATGAGATTTCGCTTATTTCTGAAAGGTTACGTTTCAAAAAACTTTTCGAAATTGTAACTATATTTTCAGTGTCGCAAAAAATATTCTCCCAGCCAAAATGAATTAGTGAATTTTTATTTTTTAAAGCGTAATCATCCCAATGAATTATAGATTTCGGTAAGAATTTTCTTCGAAGTGTTAGATTTCTTTTAAATGCTCTTGAAAATTCTAGGGGGTATCGAAAGTCATTTAAGAGTAAGCTTCTCTGCCCGAGCGTAGAATAATCAAGGATATTAACTGATTTTGGCCTTGTTGCGAAATAATACTTATTTAAATTGAGTAAATGGCAATCATAAATAGCTTCTTCTGAAAAATCTGATGTATTAATTTTGCTTGAAATAAATGTGAGATTTCTACTCAAATTTATCTCATTTAAAATTAGAGAATTAATTCTGTAAATAGTTTCTTCGATGTCGACGTCAAATGAATGACGACTAATATACTTTAATTGATTTACGTAAGCGTTTTTCTTAAGATTTATACCCCATAACCGTATTGCAGATTGAGGGAGTAATAGATTAATTTCCATTATTTATTACTAAAATCCACGACCATATCTTCAACTAATTCACAAAGTATATGTCCGAAAAGAATGTGGCACTCTTGAATTCTCTCCGTCCGGAAGCTTGGCGCGATAAGATGCGGAATCTGTTCCGCCAATTTACCGCCGTTTCCACCGAGAAAGCCGATAGAATTTATCTTCTTAACTTTAAGAACCTTGACCATTTCAATTAAATTCTCACTGTTTCCGGAGGTCGAAAGCAAAATCACAAAATCTTTAACACCACCGATTGCAAATAGCTCTCGTGCGAATGCATCTGTGTATGAGAAGTCGTTACTAACAGCAGTTAAAGATGAAAGGTTTGTGCCAATTGTTATTGCGGGCAAACTATTACGATCTCTACCCATTGTACCTATTAGTTCTGCAGCAAGATGCTGTGCATCGGCAAAACTTCCGCCGTTTCCAGCAAATATAATTTTGCCACCACTTTTTATGCTTTGCGCGGCTTGTTGTGCTGCAAAATACAAAACATTAATTAAATCTTTATTACCGGTCATATCCTTGTGAATTTGTAAACTATTTTCGAGAGTTTTCTCTATTTTCGTTATGAATTCAATCATTTTTCCCAATACCTTAATTTTTTGGCAACATTTTTTTCTCTGTCAGAAATGGTTTTTTCTTCAGATCCGTAAATACTTGGTAGCTTTCTTAAAGAGCCTACAAGTCTCTGCATACCAGGAAATTCAAGAGACGCAGATTGATCGCTGCCATACATTGCTCGATCCAAGGTGATATGTCTTTCAATTACTCTTGCGCCTAGAGTCGCAGCGACAAGACTTGGCGAAACCGATGTTTCATGACCGCTGTAACCAGTAACTCGCGAATAGCGATTTTGAATCGATTTGATTTGAATTAAATTTAATTCGTCTTCGTTCGCTGGGTACGTGCTGACGCAGTGCATTGGGATTACAGGACAATTTAAAGAATCGAAAATTTTGATGGCATCGTCGGCTATTTTCCAATTACACATTCCGAGAGACAATAACGTGATTATATTTCGTTCGGCAACTTTTACCAAAAAATCTTTATTTGTAACAAGCGCTGACGCTACTTTTTGAAAATCAATACTAAACTTATCGAGGAATTCAAGACTCTTTTCATCCCATGCGGATGCGGAGAAATCAAGGTTTAAATTCTTTGAATATTTATGTAGCTCCTGGTATTCATCATATCCAAATTCTAATTTTCTTTTTTGGTCACCTTGCGTTGTACCCCAGGGGCTATCCCATAATTCATTTAAGAAGTTTTTTCCATAAACCAACTCTAAATCGCGTTTTTGGAATTTTACTGCATCACAGCCCGACTGTTTAGCAATATCAATCATTTTCTTGGCCAAATCCACACTACCATTATGGTTAATTCCTATTTCCGCTACCACATAAATATATGTAGGGCGCTCATTAACATCTTGAGTGATAATTTCCTTTAATTTCATATTCTACCTTCCTAGTTTAAACGCATATTAACGTAAAAAATAAGTTAATGTGCGTTTTTTCTGATCTAATTGAGTCGCTCCTACAAACAACTCCTCGTTAGAGAAATTTGTTTCCGCCATGTCAAGACCACATACGGTGCGGTAGTATGCCCACGGAAGAACACTATGTCTGAAGATTAAATTTTGCTCATATTTAGAGATGTCTTGAGTTATTTCCGTTAAAGTCATTTTGATTTGCTCTTCATTTTCAACCAAAGATTTGATGTTCTCGCCATTAATCCAAGGCTCTTTTCTACCAACAATTGTCGGTCTACCTAGATATATAGCTTGAGCCAGTACTGAAGTACCATACCCAGCGATAACGGCAGATTCGGTAAGTAAGAATTTAGTTGATAAGCCATCAGATTTAAAAATGAAATTTGCTTCAATATTATTTAATTCACAGAATTTTTCCCAGGAGCGTAACTCATTTAAATCAGAATTCTTCTTGACATTTTTTTTTATTGGATGAGGTTTAATTAAAAGTTTAAATTTAAGGTCGTCGCAAGCTTTTGCTAAAAAAATTAACATATCAAATTGATTTATAAATCCAATTTTAGAACTCCAGGCCTTAATAGCACCTTGTTCCCAATCTGATGATGCGAAAAAAGTTACAGTTCTTCCTAATTTTAAATTATGAAAATCAGTTTTCTTAAAATTACTTGAATCTACAGTGTTCTCCCAGTTAAAAGAATTGCCGATAAATCTCTCACCACTTATTAGACTAGCCATCGCCAACTTAGCCTCAGATATTTTATTATCGCCACCTATTCCCCAATAACGATCAATCTTTTGTCTAATTTCTTCCCCGTTATGGGGCGAAGTCTCAAAATATTGAATTCTATTAAAATTATTATGTGCGATTGAACCACCATCAAAAAGTATTGTTTTAATTTTATTAATTTCGCAATACTCAATAATGGCAGAATCGACAGGGAATCTCCCGTTAAAAGTAATTATTACGTCATAATTATCTTTTGAATATACTCGCGAAAGCAGATCTAATGTTTTAAAATAACTATTCGCAACACGCATACTGTGAAATCTTGTTAGCAATGTTTTTTTATATCTTGTTGATCCATATTTTGTAGAAAGCCATGAATCAATTGCAATCTGCAACCTTTTGTTAGAGTACAAACCCAAAAATACTTTAAAGCAATTTACTATGATATTAATTTTTGGTAGAAATAATTTAATGGGAATAATTCTATGTTTATTTATAATAGATTTAACGTAATTATTACGCTCATTTTGGTAAATTTTTTTACGAAGAAAAAGTTTTGATTTTCCAAGTATAACACTTGGATCAATTGTTATTAATGATAAATAATACACATCCACTTTATTTTTATAAAGTTTTAGAAAAGTTTCAACGCTAAATCGCCAAGGGTGGGTACCATACTTGGAATCAATTACTAAGTATTTTAAATCTGAGTCAAATTTTTCTAATTCTGGCAATAAAAAACTCATTTACTCACTTCCAAAATAATTGATTAGATTGGCAAAATGTTAATTTTTCTAAATCTTCAAAATCTTCAAAATTATCAATATCATTTGATTTCATTTCCGAAATTACCGGGAAGCATTTTTCCCCCATTAATAAAGAATCTGTTAGAATAACATTGCGCTTATATGCATAACAGACTCCATCTCTGAAATAAGTGTGCTTTAAATCCTGTCGCCTTGGTACGTGCCCATGTGGAGTAGCAATCGTTAAAAGATTTTTACTAATATTAAATTGTTTTTTATAATGAAATTTTATGGGTACCTCGCTAACAGTCCAAGAAGTGTCCATATTAGAATTCAGAACGTTATTTATACATAAATCTAAATCATTTTGAGATCGTACTGGCGATGTGGGTTGGAGCATAACAACTGCGTCAAATTTGATGTTAGATAAATTCTCAGAATATTTTAATGCGTGCTCAAGCATTGGCTGATCAGGAGATATATCTGAGCTTAATTCACTTGGTCTTTTTATTCTAATGAATTTATTTTCTTTAAATCCATCAAGTTCATTCAATATTTCGTCTGAGTCACTTGATAAAGCAATGTGGGTGATGAGCTTGTTGTAGTGCGCTGAAAATAATGCGTATTTTGTGAGTGAAATATCATGAATACGAAGTAAATTCTTATTAGGTATAGATTTGGATTCGCTTCTTGCAGGAATTATCGCGAGGACTAATTTGTCATTCATGCTATTATCCCTCCAAGATTGCTATTTTTAGCAATGATAATATTGAGTATTGTAGGGGAAGATTAGATGAATTATTCTTCAATCGTAAGGACCTACGGTGACAAGCGGTACATTATTTATTGCGATTTACAGTATGACATCCGAGCACAAAAAATAAAAAAAATGCTACCTGGGTACATATACCCATTAAGTCACAAGATTTGGTCGTATATGATAAAAAATTTTAATTGGGAGTTATTAATGGACGTGGGGGCAAACTATGGAGAATTCACTTGCGATGCATTTGTTTATTCTACTACTTATCGACCTAAAATAATCAGTATCGAGCCAGGTAAAAAAATATTTGGATATTTAAAAAAAACATGTGAAGAAATAAGCAATACCATAAAAACAGAAAACGTTTGCATTACAGATACACAAGGGGAAGTCACCTTCCGAGAAAACCTTAAATCGAGCGGCGGTAGTAGAATTTGGAATAGAAACCTTCCATTTCGTGATGATCAATCAATTTTTAAAGTTAAATCACGGAAATTAGACTCTTACTTAATTCGGTATAACTCTGTTTTAGTTAAAATTGACACTGAAGGTAACGAGATAAATATTTTATCTTCTTTATCTGATCAAAGTTTAAGTGAAAAAAATATTTGCTTTTTTGTCGAAATAAATCAACTTGATTTTACTGAATTCATTGCGAGCCATTCAAGTTTGAATATTTTTGTATACTCTAAAATTAGAGGCAAATTTGTCAAAAACCCAAGTTTTTTTATATATAAAAAATTTCTAAGAAAATTTTATTATTTACAGGACGGATTAGTAACAAATTCTGCAGAGATAGAAGAAATCATAAAAAAGTTTAAAATAAATATTTTTGAACTTTTTAAATGGAGGGTCTTGAATATTAAGTTTAAATCATAGATTTTTGTTTTTATGATATAATTATTTTATGGCTGCTGTAGCAAAAAATGTGTTAGTAGTTGGAGCATCAAGAGGTATTGGCCTAGAAATTTCAAATTACTTATGGGCGAATGGATATAAAGTATATGCTTTAGCTAAGTCAAAAAAACATACAAAGATGAAAAATGGTATCAAATACTTAGAGTTTGATATTTCAAATAGAGATTATAAAATTTTATTAAAATTCATTTCTCGGGTCAAGTTTGAAGGAATCGTTTTCTGTGTCGGAACTTCAATTCCAGCTGGTACTTATACTGAAAAAATTAGATTTGAAAAAACTATGGAGATAAATATCATTGCGCCTTTTAATTTTATTTCACTAATAAAAAGTCAATTGAAGAAAAATTCATCAGTAATTTTCTTATCCAGCATAAATGCGAGGCAAGGGTTTTCAAACAATCCTGGTTACGTTGCTTCTAAATCCGGGCTTGAAGGGCTATCTAGGGCATTAGCTACAGATTTTGGTCGTGATGGTATTCGAGTAAATTCACTTACACTAGGTTTTTTCCCAACAAATATGACTTCTAAAAGCTTCAAAAATCCTGGCCAACGAAACTTACGATCTAAGAGAACTATTCTTGGAAGGTGGGGTCGCTTAAATGAAATCTCGCCTGTTGTAAAATTCTTACTTTCAGAAGATTCGAGCTACATAACTGGTGAATCTATTTCTGTTGATGGTGGTTGGCTTGCAAAAGGAATTTGATAATAAGCTTTTAGTAATGCAAGGAAGATTAACTCCTCAATTTGGCGAATTGATCCAGTCTTTCCCAAAAAATAATTGGGAAAATGAATTTGAAATAGCCGATGCACTTGGTTTACATGGAATTGAATGGACAATTGATTTAAATCATTTCGATAGTCATCCGCTTTTAATGGATAATTTTGCCCGTAACAAATATGTGAGTCGTGATAAATCAAAATTTGTAACATGTGATTTTTTTATGCAACTAGAAATTTTTAAGGATACTGCATCTCGAATTGATATCGCAGAAGTATTATTAATAAAAATGATTTTATCAAAATGCGTTGGAAATGATGCCACTTTGATAGTTCCACTTGTAGATTTTGGTGAGCCAATTACCTCAACGGATTGGAAGTATGTTACTAAAATGTTTTTAAAACTTACACCACTATTAAAAGACGTGAATTCGAGAATAATATGCGAATTATCAACTAATCCTGATCATCAATTAGAATTTATTAGTAATTTTTCCTCTGATAGTTTTGGAATTAATTACGATATTGGAAATAGTGCTAGTTTAGGCTGGGATCCAAAAACAGAAATTGATGTTTTAAAGAATGTTATAAGACACATACACATTAAAGATCGTAAATTGAATGGATCAACTGTTCCACTTGGACAAGGTAATGCAAATTTTATCCAAATAAGTCAATCTTTAAATCAAATAAGCTATAAAGGGAACTATACTTTGCAATGTGCAAGAATTGCAGGACAAACTGAAATTATGACTATCCAGAAGTATCTTGATTTTATTAAAAAAGTGGGGTTGATATGAATTTAAACGGGAAAGTCGGTTTAGTAACTGGCTCAACAAAAGGATTAGGTTTTGAAATTGCTAAAAATTTAGCCTTGGCTGGAGCAAAAATAGGTATAAATGGTAGGACGGTCGATGGAGTAAATAAAGTTTTAGGAATAAACAAAAACTTTTTTTCTGCAAGCGGAGATGTATTGAAAATAGACGAATTATCTCGCATATCTGATAATTTGAAAGCCAGTGATACAGATCTTGATTTTTTAATATGTAATGTCGGTGGAGGAAGATTCCAAAGTGATAAGTTAGATTCTTTAAGTAAATTTGAATACATGTTTAACCTTAATTTATTTAGCACAATTAATTCTATTGAAATTCTTTCCAGAAATATTAAAAGAAATTTTGGTAAAATAATTGTGATAGGTTCTATTGCATCAAACGGTAGAACTGATGCTCCAATTGAGTATAGCTTAGCAAAAGCTGCGCTGGAAGATTATGTAAAACTTGTCGCTAAGAATTTTGCTGGGAAAGGTTTGCTTTTAAATTTAATCAATCTTGGAAATTTATTGTTCGAAGGGTCTATTTGGGAAACGAGAATTATTGATGATCCAGAAAATACTAAAAAGTATATTTCGGATAATGTACCCTTAAAAACTTTTGGTTCGAGTTCTGATATTTCGAATATTATTACTTTTTTACTTAGTGATGAAAATAATTTCATCGTAGGAGCCAATATTGTAATTGATGGTGGGCAATCTTTATGAATCAGAATTTATTTGACTTGAGTAGGAAAAATGTTTTAGTAACTGGAGGGGGTGGGTTACTAGGCGTTCAACATGCGATTGCGCTCAGCAGAGCAAATGCATCTGTTTACTTATTGGATAGTGATCATAATAATCTAGACATATCTTTGAAAGTGCTTCATGACAAGAAGATAAATGATGTTAAAGGAATAGTTTGTGATGTAACAGATGAAAGTCAAGTCAAATTAGTGTTTGAAAATTTAATTAAACAAGACATATTTATTGATGTCTTAATTAATAACGCAGGAATAGACCACAAAATTGATTCTGATCTAATTATAAAGAAAAATACAGCATTTGAATCATTTCCGTTAGAAATGTGGAAAAAAGAACTTGCCGTAACTGTCGATGGAGCATTTTTAATGTGCAAATATTTTGGTTCTGAAATGTCTAGGAGATCCAGTGGTTCTATAATAAATATTGCATCTGATTTATCTGTTATCTCTCCTGATAATAGAATCTATAGTTTTGAAAGTGAAGGCGGAATATATGACAAAACAAAGTCAAAAGCAATTTCTTATTCTGTATCTAAAACTGCATTAATTGGAATAACTAGGTACCTAGCGGCTTACTGGGCCATGGATGGTGTAAGAGTGAATGCCGTATCTCCAGGTGGAATCTATACAAATCAAGATGCAAGATTTGTAAAGTTGTTATCAAGCCTAATCCCAATGGGGAGAATGGCAAACATTGATGAGTATCACGGAGTGATACTTTTCTTAGCTTGCAATGCATCTTTGTATATGACTGGTCAAAATATAATTGTTGATGGAGGTAGAACTATAATCTAGATTTTTGCTAAATATAGGTTTGGAAGTTCGTAAAATTCTAGATTCAAAGATTTAGTTGTTAAATAAAATTTGAGTTAACTCCTATCTACTAAAGAAGTTAAAAAAAATTTAAATCTATGACTTACTTTTTTTAATTCTGATTTAAATCTACTATTTTTAAAAAAAATAACATCGCTGGGGATTATAGTTCTACCAAAGTAAGCACCAATAAAATATGGATCACCGTTAATTGCTGTTGGATTAAAACACTTAGTCACCTTTACATAGTCAATGTCCCGAAACTCTGGAAGAATAGCATTAATCTTCCAATTGTTTTGCAAAATCAAACTACTCATTCTTATTTCAAAATTCTTTATCATGTCCTTTCTTTTATATTCAACTTCAAGATCAAAAAAGTTAAGGTTACACAAGAACTTCAATGCATCTCTATTTAAGCAAAAAAACATTGATTGGACGTGAGGAAATAATTTACCATCCATGTATGGCATGCATATACTAGTTCCTACTAATTTAACTTTGCTTGAAAACAATTCTATAAATTTGAGCCACCAATGCTCGCCGTGCTTAATGTGCGGGCCTTCCACTCCAGAATTCATAAAAAAACAGTATTCATAATTAAGATTTTTATTGAAAATTTGAGCAGCAATTCTATATCCGTTCCAATCTCTGTTTTCAGAGTTGTTTACTTCAAGATAAACTGCGTTTGGCAAAATATTTTTATTCAATTTAATTGGAGAACTGTAGGTAATATACAAATCAAAATCTTTTGATATTCCATTTTTTATGAAAAAAGCTAAATTTTTTTCGTCAACTCCAGAACTTGATGAATAATAATGGTAACAAACAGCAATCTTATTTTGACTAGAAATTAAAAGTTCCCCGCTTTCACTTACACTTTTATAACTTAGTAAATTTTGGTTGACTATCGGGTGATTTCAAAGTTTTCCAAATTCGCCTTCTATTTTCTTTCCCACCCTAAAATGCTTACTACCACCCTTTTTTAGAATTAGTCTAAGATATTTTGGCCAGTATTTAAGGCAAGAAATAAAATAGTCAAGGGTAATTTGAGAATATTGTCTATAAGGAGGGTTATATACATAAAAAAAAGTTAATGATGGCTTATAGTTTGAGCGCCTAAACTCAACTGTAGACTGTCTATAGCCTACTCGAAATAGAGATGAAGCTATTTGGATTCGAGTAGCAGTTCTTGAATTTTCGATTGCTACCCAGTTTAATGTGCCCTTACTAACTTTTAAAGCGTTACGCATTTGCTTTTTATTATATGGTCCATCAATAATTATATATTTATAAGGTAAAACTTCAATATTGCTGCTTATGCTTAACCTGTTTGGAAATTTTCTTGAAATTTTAATTAATCTGTCAAAACAATTTTTTTGATGTTCTTGGGCATATATCATATCGTTGGTTTTTTCTAAAAGTACTTGAGTAATGGTCCCAATTCCTGCTCCAATTTCAAGAATTGGATTTGCAGTGTTATCTAATTGTGCCATAATTCGAAGAAGTTCTAGCGCTCTCTCATTCGCAATTGAGTGTGAACCTTTTTGTTTACGCTGTAAATTATAAATTTTGGTAACAGAATTTTTATTCAACATCACTCTCCTTCTACCTATGTAGCTTATTCTCAACCATATATACTGTATCGTATGGTATGAGGTGAAATTTGTAAATTTGAATTAGTTAGTAAATAGTAAAGTAAAATCCTTAAAATTAATGTTTTCTTCTCATTAATTATCAATTAGTGACTAAGATAATTTCCCGATTATTTGATGTCAAATATGGTAAGTCTAAAATTATAATTTTATCAATTACGGCACTTTAAGACTCTTTTTTAATAATTCTTATGTTCCATTTTAATTGTATAAATTTGCGTTTTAAATTATAAAACTTGCTCTACCAAAACGATTTAAACCCTACAGTGATCAATTTGGAATGGCTCCAAGTAACACTAAATAGCCCGAAATACCTTATCTAATATACAGTTTTGGTGTACGACTGAGTCAGGTACCTTGAGTTTTTATTGCTGGTGCGCCCGCAGGGATTCGAACCCCGAACCTTCTGATCCGTAGTCAGATGCTCTATCCGTTGAGCTACGGGCGCTTATAACAGTTAAGTTTTGCTCTCCATAACTCTATCAAAATAAACTTAGTAATCCTACTTATATACTCTTGTACTGCTCCCTAGATACATTATTAATGGTGGTCTGATCATAAATAGATAGGCAGGCACGAATGGGATGCCTACTTAAGAGATCGTATTGTTGCTTTAATTGATGAAACAAATGCAAAGATAGTTAGTTTTGATGGGGTTGTTCCATATCCAGGTATTATTGGAATTAAAAGCGTAAGACCAAATATTAATTTAGTTTGGGTTCGAAGAGGTTCGGATTAGCGAGTTTTAGAGTCCTATTTTTAAAATAGTGTTATAGTTTTGGAATGAAAGCAATTAACTGGTACAAACATCAAGTAAAAAATTCTTTGTTGACAACTTTAAGACTATTAAAAAATGCATTTAATAGAAAAAAAGTTGAAGATTTCGCAAATTTTCAAAAAAATTACTATGAAAAAGAGTCTGTAAATATGTCAATTGATGATCACAAAAATCATAATTTTAATCCGAATCTATGGCTCATAGGTTATGGACCCCTAATTCTTTATAAAGAAAGATTTAAAGATTCAAATTGTTTGGATTTTGCATGCGGTACTGGTAGGAATATGACTAATTTAGCTAAATTCAGTCTATTTAGAGAAATTCACGGTGCTGATATTTCACAAAATAATTTAGATAGTGCGAAATTGAAACATGAATCATTGAATTTACAACCAAAGAATATTTTTAAATACCATCAAGTCGATGGTAAATCTGTTATGCTCAATAACAATACACAATTTCACTTTATATTCTCTACAATAGCTTTCCAACATATTCCTGTCCATAAGACTAGGCTATTGATACTAAGGGATCTGGTTTCAGTGCTGCATGACGATGGCATAATTTCGTTTCAAATGGGCTTTGGGGGCAAGAAATTTGGCGGTTTTAATCGGACTGCATCCGTAGGTTATAACAAGAATTATACAAGTGCCAAGGCGACAAATGGAGCGTCGGATACAAGAGTAGAATTTCCAAATCAAATTAAAGATGACCTACAAAGTTTAGGATTGCCCCATATAAAATTCTTTATAACTGAAGTTTGGGATGATAAGCACCCATTTTGGATTTGGATATGGGGGTCTAAAAAACCTTTTACTTTTGATAATTTCGATCAAGTTTGCAAAAATCTTTAGATAATCTTCTTCAATTAGAAGAGTTCGGCATGTATAAAATTAATTTACTTTTTTAAATTCATATCTGATTTTATTTAAGATAACTCTCAATAGAATCTTCTTATTAATTGAATGTTTCACATAAATCCTTCGACAAAAAAAATTAAATCTATTTTTTTTGAATCGATTTAATTTTCTATTGTAATTTTCCAATATTACACTTCGGTTTTTTAATAGCCTTGAATCTGTTAATCCGGCCTCTTCGAAACAATATAATCTAATATAGCCAGATTCAGCAATTAAATTTAATTTAAAAATTAACCTTGAGTACTTGAATCTATAAAAATTTTTTATTATATTCTCAGGAAGATTTAAATACCTTTTATAGAAACTTAATCCTAGGATTTGTTCATTTGTCAGAGGAAATTTCCTTCTGTAATGCCACTTAGCTTTATACTTGACCCATAGTTCTTCTGCCGTAGACCATACTGCTTTTAAATTTTCTGTCTCCATAATTTGAAAAGTATCAGGTATCCAACATAATAGAGATTTTTCTTGATTACATACCCCAAGATAATTCTCTTTTATAACTAAAATTTGGTTTGGATAATTAGATGCTGTAAGTTCGTAATATTTGCACATTTCAATGAACTTAGCATTATTGGGAAGTAATTCAATCCTTGACTTTATCGTAAAATATGTATTGACTGAGTTTATACCGTTACTAGTTAAATACAACATTCTTGAAGTATTTCTCTGGCCTTGTCCCATAGGCCATGGCCCACTTCTATAATCATCTATACCTGGATCATCGCTGGTTATTAATTTAAATATTTTTTTATTAACCCAAGCGGGTAATTCATTTTTGTATGTTGAAATGATTACCTTTAACCCGTGATTTATACTTAGATTTTGTAAATAATTTAACCTAATTTTCAGTTTATCTTCTGCTAATCGAGATTTAATCGGTCCACTTATAACTAGGGTAAAATTCTGTAGCACGTTGTCAATATACTTGTATGAATCATGAATTTCAACTTAATATCTTAATGCCTATAATATTTGTCTTATGTCGGGTATGTACTTACTATGCACTTTATTCCAGACTGCACTTCTAGGCTTAAAAGTTTAATACTTTATTGCTGGGTACCCAAGTCAATAAGCTTACTCCACTCCACTTCTTTTAATCTTGGCTTACCGACTAATTCTCCGGATATTACCTCAGAGGCATTTATTTTCTCCCAACCAACTTGATCGATAATTTGATGTCCAGATTTTAATAATCCTTTAATACCAGCACTGTTTTTAGGCTCCTTTAAAGTGTCAATAATCAAATCCACTACATCTACTGATTCGCTCTTACTCGTGCCAATAACTCCTACTGGACCACGTTTTGCCCACCCAGTTACATAAATATTATGCTCAACATGCCCTGCAATATTAGTAATCCGACCGTTTTCAATTTTCACGCCAGGGAATTCAACGCAGTCATAGCCAATTGCAGATACCATTAATCCAGCTTTGATTGAAATAGTTTTACCACTAGCGACCACTTTGCCGTTGTTTACCTCGTTAATTGCAAAAACTATCTCTTCAACTTTATTACTACCTTTAATCTCAATTGGCGCAGCTAAAAACTTTATTTCGAGCTTTCGCTCCACACCTTTTTTACTGTGGTCTGCAATTAATAGCATATTCTCTAAATTCTTTTTTAAATCTTTTTCTACCTCACCTATTTGATCTACGCGCAAGTTAGCTTCATTTATTTGAGCCTGGTCAATATAAACATCGGTGTGCTCTAGTTTGAGGAGATCGCGTAATTCAGGAGCGGTAAAAGCGGCATGCTCTGGACCCCGCCGGCCACAAATTATTACCTTTCTGATCTTACTTGATTTAAAAACAGCTAATGCGTGCTCGGCGGTATCTGTTGGGTCTAATTCAGCTGGATCTATTGCCAACATTCTAGCTATATCCATTGCTACGTTTCCTGCACCAATTATAACTGCTGTTTCGCAATTTAAATCTACTTTAACAGTTGTGAAATCTGGGTGGGCGTTATACCAAGGGACAAACTCAGCCGCTGATATGTAGTTAGCTAGTTCTTCACCAGGTATGCCTAATTTTCTTCCTTTAGGTGAGCCAGTAGCTAGGACAACTGCGTCATATCTTTCTCGCAGATCCTTAAGTGAAACATCTTTACCAAGTTCAACATTGGCAAATAATCTAAAGCCCTCTGTTTTTGCTATTTTTTCAAATACTTTTGAGACTGTTTTTATCTTTGGATGGTCCGGTGCGACCCCACTCCTTACCAACCCCCCTGGGGTTGGAAGGCGTTCGATCATGTCGATCGCAAAAGTTAGATTTTTAGTTTGTGCATTTTGAAATGCTTGGGCAGTGAAGTAACCGGCAGGTCCAGCACCAACTATTGCAACTTTATATGCTGGCAAGATTCCTCCAATTTACTACTTATAGTAATTTTAAATCACCATACTTGGCGGAGACGAGAGGATTTGAACCTCCGAAACCCTTTAGGGGTTAACCTCATTAGCAGTGAGGCGCACTAGACCGGGCTATGCGACGTCTCCAACAGCTCAGATTCTACTCTTATTCACTACTATGCTCATAAATGACAGGTATCATGGCTGCGCCAGTATTGCTATCTATTTCTTTTTAAGAATTAATTTGATCTGCTGCTTCAACGGTTTCGGAAGCATGTAGATAATAAATTTCTTGCAAACCGATAAAGAATCGAAAAACACTACCCACCTTCTACTGCCAGCTGTTTTCAGGTAGTGAGAGTATTCGGCAACGAAACGATCGAACGTATTGCGATCAGATTCGGTTGAGTGATATTTTAGACCTATGAAATACAAGTCCTTAGAAACATAATTTCTAAAGAGAAAACGCCGGTCGAATAGACTCGCATCTAAGCACCTAACAACATCACGCCTTGTGACATTTCGGTAGTATTCTTTTCCAGATTTGACAGCTAAAGGAGCCGCACGACCTCCATCACTTCTCGAAGTGCCGTGTTCAGGTCTGTAAGTTGAGGCACAACTAAATACAACAACTCCACCATTTTTTGTCATTCTAATCATATTGTGAAGAGTCGCACGCCAATTTGGATTATGTTCAAAACATTCGCTAGATATTGACGCATCAAAAAAGCCAGTAGGCAGTGAGACTTCTTCGCCAGTACTTACAAGGGAAATGTTGGGCCCTGAAGCAATGTCTACACCGACATATTCTTGAGCTTTTAATAAACGGTGAGGCCCACCATTTATCTCGAGTGATCCAATGTCTAGAACCTTCTTCGCAAAGATTGAGGGAAATGTTTCGAATACTCTTTGGAAGAAATGTATTTGTTCGACATGTGACACGAAAATAGTGTACTAAGGATTAGTAACTTTGTCAGAAATCCAGTTTAAATCCGCAGACTTCTTAATGTGAGACTAGAAATTCTACTCTCTTGAAGCGTTCACCTATAAATATAATCAAGCTAAAAATATGTCAGGAACGTTGATATGCGTCTAGGTTGTATAGATTTATAAGAATTGACATGAAGAACTCAGGTAGGAATAGGAAACTGCGAAACCAGGAGATTTGAATTCAGGAAGGATTTTACTTCTAACCTAATTAGCAGTGAGCCGCACTAGACTGGGCTATGCGACGCCTCCAACAAGAAGTACGATACCGCCCAATGATGGGGTAGCCAATTTATCAGCAAGAAGTAGGCTATCTATATGAATACGGTGAGTAATTCCAACAATAATGAAAAGGCACTCGAAGTGAGAACTCACGATATCCCAATCGCTGATGCGATGAGTGAGTTTATGAAGCAGGGTT
>Ga0164295_10002128_pt1 | contig 16428 bp, 5 predicted proteins | sample GEODES006metaG_FD_111798 | JGI IMG/M metagenome (GOLD analysis project Ga0164295, IMG submission 111798) | Oligotrophic lake water microbial communities from Sparkling Lake, Wisconsin, USA - GEODES006 metaG | ecosystem: Environmental > Aquatic > Freshwater > Lake | place: USA: Sparkling Lake... | reverse complement strand
GGGCTGCACGGCCGACCGCGAGCGCCGCACCAGGGTCTGTCCATCTCGGCACTTTTCGTCACACCGGGAGCATGCTGCCCAAGACTATCACGGGAGCGGGCGATCGGCCGTCACCGACGCTCTCCGATAGCAGCATGTGCGCCACTCGTCAATCGCCAGTGGCGGCCAGCACCCGCGCACGCACACCCGCGCGCACACACACGCGCCACCGCCGCTCGCTTGCACGAGCCGTTCACCCTGGCTCACCTGAGGATCGTTGCTCACCTTTTCGCAGACCGGATTCGCCAATGATGGTGCTACCGCCCCGATCCCGATACGTGCCCGCCAACTCAATCGCGGTTGGTGCGTGGGAGGAGATCAACGATGAGCTCACGCCGGGGCAATCGCCTCGCAATCAACCCGACTCGAGGACAGATCCAGCTGGTGTAGCAGCTGCGACGACGTACTTGGTGCCGCAGCAAAAGGTGGTGCAAAACAAGCTCCAGCAACCAAAGCAGTTGAGGTCAGCCGGGGCCGCAGACGGCACGCAGCTGGTCGTGTATCCCCAGCCGACGCGCCCATCGTCGGCCCGGACGCGCGTGTCGTCGACGGCCACGCCGCTCTTTTCACCAGACGTACGGCCGCATCTCAAGGGCCCCACGGTCATGCGCCCCGGCTCGGCGCCGGAGAAGGCTGGCGGCGATGGGCGGCTGCGCTCCGAAATCTTTGCGCTGCGGTCGCCGGGCGAATATTCGCTTCCGGCACCGCAAGTCACGCCTCGCAGCCCGGCCGCACGCCAGGCCAACCAGCAGCTACAGTTCGAGCTCGGCCTCACGGCGTCCGTCCTGCGGGCTGCGCAGAACCGACTCGTACAGGAGCGTGAGCAGCGCCAGATTGCACGCATCGGAGAGGAGCGCGCTCTCATGGCGATGAAGCGCGCACGTGACGAGGCGCTTCATATCGAGCAAGAAAAGGTCGCCGAAGAGCTCCACCTCGCCAAGGCGATGCACGAGCAGCGTCTAGCGCTCGAGGCAGAGCTCTCGCGCTTGGAGAATGAGCAGGACGTGATGCAGTCGCAGATGCAGGCCGAGATCAACGCCAAGGAGGATGCGCTCCAAGCAGCTCTCGACAAGATTGTGCGGCTCGAGGCTGAGCTCGAGGTGGTCCACGCCAAGCTCTCTGCGGCTACGCAGAGCAACGAGCAGCTGCTCGCGCAGAAGAATGCGCAGGCGGAGGCCTTCAAGGAGGAGCGCCGTAGCTTCGTCGAGCGCGTCCGCGCGCTCGAGAACGAGCTCAAGCACGAGAAGGAGGAGCGCGTGCGCGAGCGTGAACTGGCAGAGGACATGCGACTGGCGGATGTGAGCCGCGGCGTCGACTCCATGCGTTCCGAGGCCGAGCGCTTGCTCGAGGAGGAGCGAGAGAAGCGCGTCGCCCACTTGCAGGCCGTCGGCGTGCGCCGACTGCTGCAGAAGGGCCTTGCGCGTGGCTGGTCCGCGTGGCTCGAGGCGCATCAGGAGAAGCAGCGCCGCTTGCGCATGCTCAAGGCAGCGGGCGCTCGACTGCCGCGCCCACGCCTCGTCGCAGGCTACCAGCACTGGCAGAGCAGCTGGAAGTCTGAGCAGGCAAAGAAGGCGAGCATGACCGTCGAGCAGCGCCTGGCGGAGTATGAGATGCTGTGCAAGGGCATGCAGGCAGAGCTCGAGAAGACCAAGGCGGATCTCTCCGAGACGCGGCGCATCCTGGAAGCGTCCGAGGCAGAGAAGTTCCAAATGAACGCCTCCGAAGCCGAGAAGGGCGCCGCCGAGAAGGAGAAGCGCGTGGAGCACCAGTGCCAGATGGCCATCCGTCGCCTTGCCAAGAGGGAGCTGTCTCGCGGCTGGGATACGTGGCAACCCATGTTCATCGAGCACCGGCGACGCAAGCGGCTGCTTCAGGCTGCCAGCGCCAAGCTGACCAAGCCGCATCTTTCAGCGTGCTACGCGAACTGGAAGCGCGACTGGGAAGAGGAAAGGCGTGTCATGGCCACCATGCCGCTGACGGAGAGGCTAGCTGCCGAGACTGAGAAGCGGCAAAAGGCTGAGGCGGAGCTGCACGACGTGCGAGCTGAGCTCGCCAAGCTGCGTGACGAAGCGCTCACTGGCAATGCGCAAGAGGCCGAGCTGCAGCGGCGCATGAAGGAGAAGCAAGAGGAAGAGAAAGAGCAGCGCGTTGCCTACCTGCAGCAGCGAGCCCTTCGCCGCATTGGCAACCAGGACATCATGCGCGGCTGGTCAGCCTGGCAGGAGCAGTACCTCGAGAAGCGGCGGCAGCTACGCGTGCTTGCGCAGGCTGGGATGAAGCTCGCTCGTCCCAAGCTAGTGGCGAGCTACGTGCAGTGGAGGACGGAGTGGAAGGTGGAGCAGCAGATCCTCGCGAAGAAAAGCACCAAGGAGCGGCTGGCCGACGAGGTGCAGAGGCGAGAGCAGCTGCAGGTTGAGCTGGAGCGCGTCAAGGAGGAGCTGAGCCTTGCACGCAAGTCTTCCCTGATGCAGGGAATGAGCGAGAAAGAGCGCCAGCGGCAGCTCGAGGAGGAAGCGGCTAAGGAGAGGGAGAAGCGCATCGAGCACCTCAGCCAGATGGCGGCACGCCGCATGGGCAAGAAGGAGATCGCGATGGGCTTCGGGGCGTGGGCCGAGATGTACTATGAGCGGCAGCGCCAGAAGCGGCTGCTCGCCGCAGCGGGCTCAAAGCTTGCCAAACCTGCTCTGAGTGCCAGCTACGCTCTCTGGCGCGCCGCGTGGCAGGACGAGCAGAAGCAGGAGGCGTCGATGACGGCGAGCGAGAAAATCGCAGCGGAAAGGGCCAAGCATGAAGTCACTCTTGCCGAGCTGACCAAAGTTCGGGATGAACTCGCTCGAGCTCGTGAGGCTGCCCTCAACGGCACGGCTCGCGAAGAGGAGCTTGCACGTCAGCGTGCAGAGGAGGCCGAGCGCGAGAAGGAGAAGCGCGTCGAACATCTCAGCCAGATGGCGGCTCGTCGGCTGGGCAAGAGGGAGATCGCGATGGGCTTCCAGACGTGGTCGGAGATGTACTATGAGGCGCAGCGCCAGAAGCGGGTGCTCGCAGCTGCCGGCGCCAAGATTGCCAAGCCCAAGATGGCTGCAGGCTACACGCACTGGAAGCACGACTGGGAGTTTGAGACGCAGCGCAACAAGACCAAGAGCCAGAAAGAAATCTTTGCTGAGGAACGACGAGCGCTCGAGGCAGAGGTGTCAAAACTACGATATGAGCTCGAGAAAGTTCGCCAAGCTGCCCTTGATGGCACGGCTCGCGAGGAGGAGCTTGCACGCCAGCGTGCAGAGCAGGCGGCGTATGAGAAGGAGAAGCGCGTCGAGCACCTCAGCCAGATGGCGGCACGCCGCATGGGCAAGAAGGAGATCGCGATGGGCTTCGGGGCGTGGGCCGAGATGTACTATGAGCGGCAGCGCCAGAAGCGGCTGCTCACAGCTGCTGGCGCCAGGCTTTCCAAGCCCAAGCTGGCTGCAGGCTACGCTCAGTGGAAGCGCGACTGGGACGATGAGATGATCGCTTCGGCCCAGATGACGGTCTCGGAGCAGCTCGCGGTTGAGCTCAAGAAGAATGCTGCGAATGACGTCGAGATTGCAAAGCTCCGCGCGGAGCTCGCTCGGGCTCGTGAAGCTGCCATAAACGGCACGGCTCGCGAGGAGGAGCTTGCACGTCAGCGTCAGGAGCAAGCTGCTTTCGACAAGGAGAAGCGCGTCGAGCATCTCACGCAGATGGCCGCCCGTCGGATGGGCAAGAAGGAGATCTCACGTGGATTCGAGGCTTGGTCGGAGATGTGCTATGAGGCACAGCGCCAGAAGCGGCTGCTCGCCGCTGCGGGCTCGAAGCTTGCCAAACCTGCTCTTTCTTCCGGCTACGCGCACTGGAAACGCGACTGGCAGATGGAGATGACCCTGGTCTCCAAGATGTCGCACAAGGAGCGCCTTGAAGCCGAGCAGGCAAAGCTCGCCAACGCAGAGGCGACGATCTCCAAGCTGCAGGTCGAGCTCAGCAAAGCTCGCGAAGCCGCCCTCAACGGAACTGCCCTCGAGAACGAGCGCCGTCGCCAGGCCGAGGAGCAAGCCGCTTACGAGAAGGAGAAGCGCGTCGAGCACCTCAGCCAGATGGCGGCACGCCGCATGGGCAAGAAGGAGATCTCGATGGGTTTCGAGGCGTGGGCCGAGATGTACTATGAGCGGCAGCGCCAGAAGCGGCTGCTCACAGCTGCGGGCGCTAGGCTTTCCAAGCCCAAGCTGGCTGCAGGCTACGCTCAGTGGAAGCGCGACTGGGAGGATGAGATGAAGACGGCCGCGAGCATGACCCTTCAAGAGCGATTCGATGCTCAAGAGAAGCGCATCCATGAAAAGGACGAGGAGCTTGCGAAGCTTCGTGATGAGGTTGCCCGCGCTCGCGAGGCTGCCCTCAACGGCACTGCCCTCGACAACGAGCGCCGTCGCCAGGCAGAGGAGGCCGCTGAGCGCGAGAAGGAGAAGCGCGTCGAACACCTCAGCCAGATGGCGGCTCGTCGGCTGGGCAAGAAGGAGATCGCGATGGGCTTCTCGACGTGGTCGGAGATGTACTATGAGGCGCAGCGGCGCAAGCGCCTTCTGCTCGCTGCGGGCGCAAAAATCATGAAGCCGAAGCTGGTCGCAGGCTACACGCACTGGCGCATGGACTGGCAGTCCCAAATGAGAGCCGATGCCCGCCTCACGGACAAGCAGCGACTCGCAAGCGAAAAGGCGCGCGCCGATTTGGCCGAAGTCAACCTTCGTAAGGCCACCGAGGCTCTCGAGGCCCTGCGCGAGGCGATGGAGAGTGGCAATGGTCGGGAGGAGCTCTTGCGCCAGCGGGCTGAGCAGGAGCTCGCTGCGGAGAGGGAGAAGCGCATCGAGCACCTCAGCCAGATGGCAGCACGCCGCATGGGCAAGAAGGAGATCTCAATGGGCTTCGAGGCGTGGGCCGAGATGCACTATGAGCGGCAGCGCCAGAAGCGGCTGCTCATTGCTGCGGGCGCTAGGCTTTCCAAGCCCAAGCTCGCCGCAGGCTACGCCCACTGGCGCGCCGATTGGCAAATGGAGATGCGCGCCAACTCGAAGATGACGATGCAGGAGAAACTCGAGGCTGAGAAGAAGAAGCTCGAGGATGCCCTGGCTGAAGCCGCCAAGCTGCGCATTGAGCTGGGTAAGGCCCGCCAGGCGGCGCTCAGTGGCACCGCCAAAGAGGATGAGATGCGTCGCCAGATGGAGGAGCGCCAGGCCATGGAGAAGGAGCAGCGTGTGCAGCATCTGACCCAGATGGCCGTTCGCCGCATGGGCAAGAAGGAGATCTCGCGTGGCTTCGAGGCGTGGGCAGACATGTACTTCGAGCTGGTTCGTCGCAAGCGGCTGCTCGCCGCGGCTGGCTCGAAGCTGGCCAAGCCAAAGCTTTCAGGGAGCTACTCGCTGTGGAAGAAGGACTGGGAAGATCAGGTGGTCTCCAAGACCTTCGACGCACAGGAGGAAATGATGAAGCACCAGGCCGAGGTGGCGGCGGAGAACCGCAAGAAGATTGCCGAGCAGGAGCAAGAGCTCGTCAAGCTGCGCAAGGAACTGGCTCGTGCTCGGGAGGCTGCTCTTAACGGCACGGCACTTGAGGATGAGCGCCGTCGCCAGGTCGAGGAGCAGGCGGCTTATGAGAAGGAGAAGCGCGTCGAGCACCTGACGCAGATGGCTGTTCGTCGCCTCGGTAAGAAGGGCATCGCGATGGCGTGGGAGTCCTGGGCCGAGGCTTACTACGAGAGGCTGCGCCAGAAGCGGCTGCTCGCCGCAGCGGGCTCGAAGCTTGCCAAGCCGCATCTGTCTTCCGCCTACACACAGTGGAAGCATGACTGGGAGGACGAGAAGCAGGTGTCTGCAACCATGACCCTGAAGCAACGCCTCGATCTCGAGCAGTCAAACCTTGCCGCTGTCAATGCAAAGCTGGCCAAGGTGGAGGCAGAGCTTGCCAGGGCGCGTGAGGCTGCCCTCAATGGTACTGCCCTCGAAAACGAGCGCCGTCGCCAGGCCGAGGAGGCGGCTGAGCGTGAGAAAGAGAAGCGCGTCGAGCATCTCAGCCAGATGGCGGCACGCCGCATGGGCAAGAAGGAGATCGCGATGGGCTTCTCGACGTGGGTGGACCAGTACGAAAGGGAGCAGCGGAACAAGCGCCTCCTGCTCGTCGCAGGTGCCAAGCTGGCCAAGCCGAAGCTGTCTGCTGGCTACGCTCAGTGGCGTCAGGATTGGGAGGCGGAGATAAAGGCAGTGGCGACAATGACCTACAAGGAGCAGCTGGACTCCATGGCTACCAAGCTCGCAAACACCGAGGCTGACCTGGCGCAGGCGCGCGTTGAGTTGAAGCGTGCTCGCGATGCCGCGCTCAATGGCACCGCTAGGGAGGACGAGATTCGGCGCCAGATGGAGGAGAAGGCCGAGGCCGCAAAGCAGCAGCGCGTAGAGCATCTGAGCCAGATGGCAGCACGGCGGTTTGGCAAGAAGGAGATTGCGCGCGGCTTCGAGACTTGGGCCGATCTGTGCATGGAGATGCAGCGTCGCAAAAGGTTACTGCTTGCGGCCAGCATTCGTCTGACGAAGCCCAAGCTCGCTGCGGGCTACGCGCACTGGCGCGCGGACTGGTTTGAGGAGGTGGGCCGTCTCCAGAGCATGACGCAAGCTGAGCGGCTTGCCGAGGAAGCTGCCAAAGCTGAGGCGCAGCGCAAAAAATACTTGGAAAGCGAGGCGGAGCTGTCCAAGGTGCGCGCAGAGCTTTCCAAACTGCGCGAGGCTGTCGCAAATGGCGATGCCCTCGAGGTTGAGCGGCAGCGGCAGCGCGAGGAGCAGGCCATCAACGAACGTGAGAAGCGTGTCGAGCACCTGACGCAGATGGCTGTTCGTCGCCTCGGTAAGAAGGGTATCGCGATGGCGTGGGAGTCGTGGGCCGAGGCTTACTTTGAGGGGGCGCGTTGCAAGCGGCTGCTCACCGCCGCAGCTGTAAAGCTTGCGAAGCCCCGGCTATCCGGGGGCTATACTCAGTGGAAGCTCGACTGGGAGCACGAGATGAAGATGCAGAAGAAGATGACTCTCAAAGAGCGCTTCGATCAAAAGGAGGCGCAGCTCAATGCTGCGAATGCCGAGCTTTCGCGCCTACGGATTGAGTTCGAGCGTGCCCGCCAAGCGGCGCTCAACGGCACCGCCAAAGAAGACGAGCTGCGCCGCCAGATGGAGGAGAAGGCCGCATTGGAGAAGGAGAAGCGCGTCGAGCATCTCACGCAGATGGCCGCCCGTCGGATGGGCAAGAAGGAGATATCACGTGGCTTTGGGGCTTGGTCGGAGATGTGCTATGAGGCGCAGCGCCAGAAGCGGCTGCTGAAGGCGGCCAGCTCTCGTCTGACGAAGCCCGCGCTGTCTGCTGGCTACGCGCTCTGGAAGAGCGACTGGGAAACCGAGGTGGCTGCACTCAAGCACATGTCTCAGGGTGAACAACTGGCAATTCAGATCAGCCGCGCCGAGGCTGCAGAGGCTGAGGCACGCAGGGCTCGCGAGGAAATGAATCGTAAGCTCGCTACGGCCCAGCGGGAGCGCGATGAGCTTATCGCGCGGCTCTCTGAGCTCGATGGTGGCCTGGCTGCTCGTGAGCTCGAGATGGCTCGCCAGCTCGAGGAGGAGAAGGAGAAGCGCATCGCTCACCTGCAGCGCATGGCGGCGCGCCGGATCATGCAGAAGGATCTCTCGCGTGGCATGAGCGCTTGGATCGACATGTGGGAGTCCAAGAGGCGCAACGAGCGGCTATTGCGTGCCGCCTCATCCCGCTTGGCGAAGCCCAAGCTTGCTGCATCGTACGGGCACTGGTCGCAAGATTGGGCCGTCGAGCAGGCCAAGAAGCGCACGAGCGCGAAGGCCGCGGTGGCACAGATGGCCTCAGGCAGTGCCGTCGATGCTGAGCTGAAGGCGATGAAGCAAGAGCTCGAGGCTGCCAGGGCGGCGGCTGCCCGTGCGGGAGGCGCCGAGGAGGAGTACCGTCAGCTCGCCTTGGAAGAAGCAGCCAAGGAGAGGGAAAAGCGAGTCGAGCACCTCACGCAGATGGCCGTGCGCCGCCTAGGCAAGAAGGAGCTCTCGATGGGCTGGCAGACGTGGTCAGAGGTGTACTTGGAGGACCTGCGCCGAAAGCGGCTGCTACGTGCGGCCGCGTCCAGGCTGGCCAAGCCCAAGCTGTCTGCGGGCTACTTGCAGTGGAAGCACGACTGGGAAGCTGAGATGCTCGCGCAGTCTAAGATGACTCTCGTCGAGAAGTACAAGGCCGAGAAGACTAAGGCGGAGAAGTACAAGGCGGAGTTAGAGAAGACCGCGGCGGAGCTGCTCAAAGCGCGCGAGGCCGCACTCAACGGCAATGCCAAGGAAGACGAGATGCGTCGCCAGTTGGCAGAGAAGGAAGCTGCCGAGAAGCAGAAGCGCATCGAGCATATTACGCAGATGGCAGTGAAGCGGCTTGGAAAGAAGGAGATCTCGCGTGGCTGGACGACGTGGTCTGAGAAGTATTACGCGGAGGCGCGCAACAAGCGCCTCTTGGCCGCTGCAGCGTCGCGCCTCACCAAGCCTCGGCTCGTGTTCATGTACACGCACTGGCGTAAGGACTGGGAGATGGAGGCGGTCCAGCTCTCCCAGAACACGCATAAGCATCACGCGAAGCACGCCAAGGCGAAGGCGGAGCTGGCGGAGGCGGAGGCAAAGAAGCTGAAGCTTGACATGGAGAAGAAGCTCAAGACGGCGCTCGCAGAGCGCGATGAGCTGCTCGCCAAGCTAAGCTTGTTCGATGGCGGCACCGCTAAGAGTGAGCTCGAGCTCAAACGCCAGCTCGAGGAGGAGAAGGAGAAGCGCATCGCTCACCTGCAGCGCATGGCGGCGCGCCGGATCATGCAGAAGGATCTCTCGCGCGGCATGAGCGCTTGGATCGACATGTGGTCCACCAAGAAGCGCCAGCAGCGGTTGCTGCTTGCCGCCGCCGCTCGCCTCGCGAAGCCCAAGGTGGTGAGCGCGTACATGCACTGGCGCGTCGACTGGAAGACGTCGACACTGAACAAGACGTCGCGCGTCCTGGGCACGGCCGAGCAGCAGGCTGCCGAGCTGGCTGCCCGCAATCGGGCCCTTGAGGCAGAGCTGTCCCACTTCAGGGTCGAGCTGGCTCGGTTGCGCGAGAGCACGGCGACGGGCGAATCGGACCTTGCACGCGCCCAAGCGGCCCGCGCAGTCGCGGAGAAGGAGGCTCGCGTCGAGCACCTTACCCAAGTGGCCGCCCGACGCCTAGGCAGGAAGGACATGGCTCGCGGCTGGACGGCTTGGTCGGACGCATACTTGTTGCGGGCGCGGCAGAAGCGGCTTCTGGCAAATGCTGCGCTCCGGCTGTCGAAGCCAAAGCTGGTGCACTCGTTTATGGACTGGAAGCATGAATGGGAGCTGGACCACGTGATGAAGTTCAAGATGACGCACAAGGAGCGCTTCGAGATCGAGAGGCGCAATCGCGAGTCGGTCGAGGGCAAGCTGTACAAGGTTGAGGTCGAGAGCGTGCAAAAGCAGGAGGAGCTCAAGAAGGCGCTCGAGGACGCGCGCGCGGCATCGCTCGAGCACCTGCGGCAGCTCAAGGAGGCGCTTCGGCAGATCGCTTTCGAAAAGGACGCGTCGGCGACGATGAAGGTCCGAGCGGATGAGGCTCTCGAAACTGAGAAATTGGCGAAGGCTGCCGAGGAGCAGATGAAGAAGCAGATGAGGGAGCAAGCCGACGAGGCGGAGCGGCGGCTCGCGAAGCTGTTGGCGGACCAGCGGCGTCAGCTGGAGCTCGAGGCGGCGGCGATCCGCACGGAGCTCGAGACGCAGCTCGAGGCGTTGCGGTCCAGGTTGTCGAAGGCCCAAGCTGCCGCCTCGCAAGCGTCATCCTATCGCATGAAGTCACCGGAGAGCTCGAGGGGACCTGTGACCGGGGAAAAGTCGAGCCTGCGTTCAGTCCAGCTCATGTACGACCCGAACAAATCGGTGGTTGACCAGCTGCGCGAGGGCCTCAAGAAAAACAATACACGCGTGCTCGACCTCTTCCGTGACATGGGCGGCGACGACGACGGTAAAATCTCTAAGAAGGACTTCCGGGACGCGTTCGCCATCATGGGTCCCGACTTTCCGCCACAAGTAGTGGACAATACGTTTGACTACTTCGATCCGGATAAATCTGGCTACATCGAGTTTCAAGAATTTGACAAGTTCTTGCGCCGTGCAGCTAGTATTATGAATGCGGGGGCGGCGTCGGGCCCAAGCCTCGATGGGCCCAAGCCTCCCCCCAAGGTACAGGTACCGTCGAAGGGCAACGGCATGGGCATGGGCAAGTTGAAGGCTGCCGGCGCGGCCGCCAAGCTGCTGTCCAAGACGAGCCCCTTAGGTAGCATTGCAACGCGGGCGGCGACGCCTGAGGTGGATCCGACGGACCTTGAGGGCGCGGGCAGGGGCGACTTCCAGAGCAACATGAAGATCCGCGTGGACGACTTTATGAAAGCGGACAGTGACGGCAACACGGAACTTGATTTTGACGAGTTCCGTTCAATGCGCATCGAGCGATGCGCCAAGGATGGCCTGCCGGAGCCGACGGAGAAGGAGCTTAAGGATCTCTTCTACCGCCTCGACCTCGATGATAGTGGCACTGTGGACCTGTCCGAGTATGTCCAATACGCTCTGCGCGAGGCGCTGAAGGAGTCCAAGGGACGCGTGCTCGACTTATTCCAGGAGTGGGACAAGGACAAATCCGGCTTCATCGACCGCGAGGAGTTCGCAATGGCGATGCAAAGGATGAACTTCAAGTGCTCGCAGGCGGACATCTTGAAGATCTTTTCGGATCTCGATCCCGACGGGACGGGCCAGCTGGACTACCGCGAACTCAATCAGAGTCTTCGCAGGTCCCTTAGGAAGAAGCCCAAGATGGCGGCAGAGACCGATGCGAAGAAGAAACCTTCGCCAGGCGTTAGGAGGTAAATGAACCCTGAGGCCGCTGCGGGGTGGGCCTGCAGCACGTTGAGCTTGGCAAGAATTCGAGGCATGGTGCGACATGGATGGGCAGTTCGATCTGTGCGATAAAGCTACGCGGGATTGCTTGAGTGCTTGGCATGTGTGCATTATCGATTATGAGCCTTATTGTGTTGATTTGAGAGGGACGCAGCACCGGCACCGGAGCATTCAGCATAGTTACCAGTAGCGCAGTACAATTTTATACATCAGATAATTCCTGCGCCCCTACTCGCCGTGCGTAAGTAGAGCTCGATAGTGGTGCCCCAACCCCAAACCCAGCCGCTTGGACGAAATTGAGGAAGTATTGACGAAACGTCACACTGCAACCTCCGTCCAGGGATGAAACATGGAAGAGAGATTGGCCTTGCCGCCGACCAGCGTCTTCCATTGAGCACGCAGCGCGCGCGCATGCTCTCCCCCACCGACCCGCGGTTGCCGGTTTGCTCCCACTCGCGTGCATCATCACCATCATCATCTATGCCGCTGCTCTTGCGCCAGTTTAGCAGAGGCATTGCGGCACGCGAGGAGCCTCAAGATGAGTACCGCTTACGCCGCTACGTGCTCCGCCGATTACTCGTCATCTATGCGGCATGGTTTGTGCTCACCATGCGCGACAAGAGCAGGGCCCACCAGTGGGGCTCGACGACTGTCGCGCGCGTGCTCGGTGCTACCGCTCGGGTTGTTCTGGGTGTTTTCGGCGTGCGCTCTTGCATGCGCTTCGACGGCCTGCCGGAGAACACCTACCCGACGGTCTCGGAGCGTCTGGTCACCAGCGATGCTGCCTTGTTCACAATTTTCCCTCACGGCGCCTACCCACTCTCCATGCTCGCGCTGTGCGTGCCCGCCTTCCGCACCGACCCGGCGCTCTCCACGTTCCGGCTGCGCCTTGCGGGCGCCTCGGTGCTGTACTCCGTCCCGGTCGTGCGTGAGCTGCTGCTGCTGCTGGGTGGGCGCGAGGCGAGCGAGCCGACAATGCGCCGCTGCTTTGCCGAGGGCTGCTCGGTGGCCCTGTGCCCGGGCGGCATCTACGAGCAGGTGCACACTGACCACACGCAGGAGCAGGTCTTCGTGCAGAAGCGACTCGGATTCATACGCTGCGCCATGGCTGCTGGAAAGCCGTAATTCTGCATGAGCCCGCCTCGAATTCTGCATGAGCCCGCCTCTGCCGAGCGTGGCTCGCCTTCATCTTCTCCTTCCAACCGGCTGCCCCGGCGATCCGATTCACACCTGTGCAGCCTCCGATTCACACCTGTGCATCCGATTCACACCTTTGCATCCGATTCACACCTGCGCAGCCTCGTTCCCGCCTACTGCTTCGGAGAGAATCAGCTCTTCACGATGTTCGGGTTCGCGCGTACACTGCAGCTGTGGGTGCTGCGCAAGCTGCGTGTCGGACTGCCGCTCTTTACCGGCAAGTGGGGCCTCCCCTTCGGGCCACCACTGCCGACGCACACCATGCTCGTCATCGGGCGTGAGGTGGCCGTTGGTCCACCCAACGCGGACCCGACGGAGGCGGAGATCGAGGCCGTCTTCGAGCGCTTCGTGGCCGAGCTGTGGCGCATCTTTGACGAGAATGCCGCCAAGTACCTCCCGGCCGACGTGGCTGCCCGAGGGCTGCGGGTTGAGAGGATTGGCGTCGGAGTGGTGAATCGGTCCGCCTCACCTCCGCCGCCGAACGAGATTGCGACGGCGCAGCTGGTTTCTACGCAGAGCGTGCGGTCGCGCTTGTAGCGAGTCGGCCTGTGCTCGCGGTTGTGAATCGGACTGATTGACGCATGCAAGTTTGGCGCGCGCGCGACGAAACTGACTGACTGACTGACTGCCAAGTTTGTTTTCCAAACACGGAAACTCACTCGCTAGCCAGCCTGGGTCCTTTTCAAGTGCTGAAAAGAGTGAAGTAGTCATGGCAGCGCCGGCGCCGCCACCAAGGCCTCGACGTCGTCTACCAGAGACGACAGCCCCAGCGCACAAAGCGGCCGCCGAGCCTTACGAAGCAGCACCAGAGCACGGAGCCGTTGCGATCGCTGCTCCCCCGCAATTGATTGAGAGCGTGTGCTTTGATTGCAACTCCGAGGTCGGCCCATCGCCGTGGGTTTCTGTGACCTACGGCATCACGCTCTGCCTCGAATGTGCGGGAGTACACCGCAGCCTCGGGGTACACGTCTCGTTTGTCCGCTCCATGACTCTCGACACACTCACCAGCCGCGAGAAGCAGTCCTTGGTGCATGGTGGTAATGCGGCCTTTTGTGCATTTCTCGAGGACGAGACGGTCCACGTGCCGCGACGCGTGTGGCTCGCCCTGCCGCTGACAACGCGCTATTTCACTCCGGCCGCCGACCTGTACCGCCGCCGCCTCACAGCCACCCTCGATCGAGAGGCGGAGGCCGCTGCAGCGATTGAAGCCACGGCGGGCGACAGCACCGTCTTGCCTGAGGACCTCGACACCGCCATCCGGCCGCCAAAGCCGACGGCGCTCGAGTACCCAAGGCGATTGAAGTTGAAGCGCGACGCACCCAATTGTGAGCTGTGCAAGGACCTCTTCCATCTCTTCCATTGGCGTCCGAAGGAGCCCAACTGCCATAAGTGCGGCCGATGCGTGTGCGACCGTTGCTCGCCCTCCGAGTGCTGGCGGCCCGACCCAAACCTCCCGGCGTCTACAACTCCCGTGCGCCACTGCAAGCTGTGCGTGGCGCCGACGCGACTGATGCCGGGGATGGAAGCGCTAGAGTAGGCTGATCCTGATCCTGATGCCGGGGCGGGTCGCACCGGTGGGCGGCCGTTGGGAGGGCTTCCTATGTATAGGGCAGTTAGTTCTGGTATGCGTCTGGGATGCGTCTTGCGTCGTACCCATGAGTCGTATGTTACGCTCGTTACACATGGGTCAGCATGCATTGGGTCATGGCGAAATGCCGAAATCGCCGAAATCAATCATAGGCCGAAATGGGATGTGAAGTACCGCCTCACCGCCTCACACGTCAACACATCCGGCACTTCGCATTTACTTTTTGATATGCTTTGCTTTGGTTTGACTCGCTTTGTCTTGACTTGACTTGTCTTCGAAAAGAAACGCAGATTAAGTTTTCGTGACGAGAACGTGTTTCGCGATTATGTAACCGAGTTCTCACCTGCATCTCCGCATCGCCAGAAAGTCGGAGATTCGATTCAATGGCGTTGAGGACCGTGACCGTTCTTGCCTATCTCGCGTCGGCGACCGGCTTCGCGCCCACGCCGGCGGCCGCCCGCTCCGCTGCTGCCTCCACGCGCGCTGCTGCGGCGCCGCGCTGCGATGCCTCAGTAAAGGATGCCGTCTTCAATCGCCGGGCTGTCCTGGCGGGCGTTGCTGGAGCGGTAGTTGGGGTGGGCAGCCAGCCCGTGACGGCGGGGTACGTGACGAACCTGGGCATCGTGACAACGGCGCCCAAGGACGCTGACATCGACGACGAGCTGCTGAAGACCGAGGGCGTGCAGAAAAGCCTCAAGAACCTTGCAGGCTACAAGACCGCCGCAGCCTCGCTCAAGGGCCAATTCGAGTCGAACACTGACATGCAGCTGATCCCATCGATCCGCAAGGATTTCGATTTCGGCAAGTTGCGCGAGGATCTCAATGTCGCGAGCACCGTCTTCGACGACACAACGCAGGGCACCATGGACCGCATCTCGCGCTCGATCCTGTACGACCTGACGGAGCTCGAGAACGCGTCACGCTTCAAGAAGGGCGAGACCGCGACGCGCACCCCTAAAAAGGTGGCCAATGTGGGCAAGTGGTTCGGGAAGCTCGAGGTTGATCTCACGAGCTTCCTCGCCTACTTCCCCAACTAGGGTGGCGGTGGAGAGGAGAGGCTGTTCCCGCGTGTCATCTGGTGCGAATTCCCGTGCAGTGATCACTGGCAGTGTCCGCCGGGGGCATGTCGTGATCTGAAGCACGCGCCGGGCATTCGTCATCGGCATGCACTTATTTAGCGCAGGGATTCATGTGCGCGGGAGAGAGGGTTCCGTTACCGGGGTACCTTAGCCCACAAATTCTCCGTTTGATCATTTTGATGCAATTATAATTATAATTTAAGAGCCACCTCGCGCTCCAAGGACGTTGGCACTGATGACCTCTGATTGGCACTGATTACCTCTGAGTAATCCCTTATCGGACGATCCCGGAACCGCGAGGCGCGAGCGGAGCAATGCCCTTATGCCAAAGACTTAATTCGCGTCGCCGGAAAACGGAAAAGCGAATTGCCATCCGGCGTTCCCGATCTCGTCCGGCATTGCGTATTCAGCTTTTCGCAGACTCGCAGGTCGATCATTATTTGCCCCTCCTCGGGTGGAACCGACTCACGCCGTCCATCCCCAGGCGTAGCCGCCCCACCGGCCAGCCCCCCCTTCCCCCCGCACCCCCCCAACCCCCCCCACCGCGATGGGGAAGCCCATCGCGGTGGTGGAGGCGGAGTCCCATGGGCTTCCACACTGGCACACTATGCCCAAGCTATCTCAGCGCCACTTGCCCTCCTCTATTTGCTCTTGTCAAGAAACTTGGCTTGTAGTGACGCGAGCTCCTCCTTGATTGCGGGCTCCTGCTCGATCTTTTCCAGCTGATTCTTCTCGAGGGGCTTGCCGCTCGCCTTGAGCTCCTTGAGCTCCGCAATCTGGCGCAGCTTCTTCTCAACTGCGCGCACCTTTTTGCCGACCGCATCCGGGTCGTCAGGGTCCGATTCACCGCTAGCGGGTGCGGGCGGCGGCGGCAAGGGCACGGAGCCATCCTTGGCCTTCTGCGTCTGCGTCGGCTTCCCCGACGTGGCCTCGACCGGCTCTGAACCAGGTGGTGGGCCACGCCGCAGCCCGATGGGCTGCCACGCGCCCTCATGCCACTCGACCTGCTTCTGCGTGTCCACCACACGCACGAAGAACTGGCTCGGGAGTTGCCTACTCGCGGCGAGCCCTGGGGTTAAGATGACACCGTTCGCAGAGCGGAAGAAGGGAACGCCGGCGCGTGAAGCGCCGAGGAGGTCCACCCAGATGTGGATCTCCGACGACGATCGCATGCCCGAAATCACCCCGCTCTCTCCCGGCAAGTCTGCCGCGAGGTGGATGTGGTGGCGAGCCATGGGCATGAGGCCACCTGAGGAGATGATGGCGGGCCACGCCGAACGGTAGGTGCCGTGCACCGCCCGCCCTCCGCCGATCGCGAGCAGCTCACTCTCGTCCAGACGCTCGAGAAGCTGCTCCTGGTCGATGCCCAACGAGCTGTGTCCCTGGTTGGCGCGGATGAAGAGTTCTCCGTCCTTCTCGGATATCGAGAAGCGCTGCTTGCCGCTACTGTCGACAACGTGCCGGATCTGATCGACGGTCACATCCCGGGAGC
>Ga0164295_10002124_pt1 | contig 16439 bp, 16 predicted proteins | sample GEODES006metaG_FD_111798 | JGI IMG/M metagenome (GOLD analysis project Ga0164295, IMG submission 111798) | Oligotrophic lake water microbial communities from Sparkling Lake, Wisconsin, USA - GEODES006 metaG | ecosystem: Environmental > Aquatic > Freshwater > Lake | place: USA: Sparkling Lake... | reverse complement strand
TGCCGCCGCGATCAGCCATCCGTTGATTGGCGACGGCAAATATGGCGGCAAGGAATCCTATCTGACCGGCGGGATCAGCCGCAAACTGCACCTGCACAGCCGGCGGCTGGTGATCGCCATGCCGGATGGCGGTACGCTCGACATCAAGGCCGACATGCCCAGCCACATGGCCGAAAGCTTTGCCATGCTGGGCTTCGATCTGGCGCTGGGGGAATATGAGGAGCCGCCGCCCCCGCCGCCGCCGAAGAAACTGCCGCGTCGGCTGTCGAGCGCCACCAGCGGCAATCGTCGCGGTGAACGGCGTTCCCGTGGAACAGTGGCAGAAGCGCCGCCGCGGCGGAAATAGAGGCTGCAACGAATGATGGCCGGGTGCTTGGGGAGCGCCCGGCCATCTTCACGGCGGAGATCAGGGCGGGCCCCGCCGGCATTCCGGCGCGATCAGCCCTGCGGAGCGCGGCGCGGACCGCCCGGACGAAGGGCACCGGGGCGGCCGGCGCGGCTGAGCAGGCGCTGCGGGCCGGTGGTCGTGACGTTGCGGGTCACCTGGCCGTTCGCCGCGCGGGTCGCTTGCACGTTCCGGCTGGCCACGGTGGCACCAGCGGCATCGGTGAGGGCGCGATTGGCGGTGATGCTGCCATCGATGCGCACGACACTGCCGTTCAGGTTCAAAATGCTGCCATCGCGGCGCGTGATGGTGCCGGTTTCGGTGGCGCCGGTGTCGGTGCGGGTGCGGGTGTAGCTGCTGCTGCTGGTCTGGCCGTCGAAACCGGTGCGGGAGGAACTGGCGGTGATGCCGTCCTCGGTGCGCGTGCGGGTCTGGCTGGCGGTGGCGGTGGCGCCATCGCTCTTGCGGGTCAATTCGGTGGCGCGCGTGAGGGTGCCGGCATTGCGCGTGGTGGTAACGGTGCCCGAAACGCGTTCATTGTCGATCGTGCGGGTACCGGTGGCGGGGGCCGAAGGCGGTGCGGTTTGCGCCAGGCCGGCGCTGGAAACGCACAGCAGGGCGGTGGCCGCAGTGGCGGCAAGCATCTGGATACGCATGACAATCTCCCTTGGGTTGGTCGACGGGATGCGTCTTGCATCCACAACTGCCTCAACGCTGGACCGCGCCGACTCCTTCGCGGCCCAAATCAGTTGGGCGGGCGCCGAACGGCATCGCGCGCACCGCGGGCGCTGCGTGCGGCGCGCAATTGCTGCAAGGCGCGCAACCGCTGGGCCTGAGCGGCGGTCAGCGTGCCGGCGGCTCGCGCCGCCCGCAGTTCGGCGATGGCCGTGGCCCGTTCGGCTGCGGTGGCCGGCAATGCGGCCGCCAGCCGATCCGGCGCCGGATCGGGGATCGCGGCATCGGCTGGCATTCCGGTCGCCGCCCCGGTTGCCGCGTCGGCCAGCGGCGCTGCAGCGGCGCGTTGCTCGACGATGGCCGCCGCGCGCGCCGGCAGGCCCGGCCGGTCCGCCGGCGCGCCGCCGGCATCCGGGCGAACCGGCACATCCGGCAGGGCCGCAGGTAGGGCAGATGGGCCGCCTGCGTTGGCGCGCGCCTCCAGCCGTTGCATCGCCGCTGCCGGCAAGGATCGGTCCGCGGCAACGCGCTGTGCCGGCGCGGCAGCGGCGATGCTGCTGGGCCTTGATCGCATGGGCATCGCCGGCGCGATTGGCGCAGTGGCGAGCCGATCTGCGGCGGGCGGCGGCAGCATGGGGGCCGGCAGCAAGGGCATGCTGCCCGGCGTTGGGGCCGGCAGACGGGCCTCGATCCGCACCGGCGGTGATGGCAGCACGGCGGCCACCGAAGGCGACGACGTGGTCATCCGCGTGCTGGGCGGCGTATTGGGTCGTTCGGCCGGCGCAGCGCCCGCCACGGCCGCCACCCGCGCCAGCAACGGCTGCAGATAGGGTGCGAGGGCCGGCGATTGCGCGAGACCGGCGGCTACCGCAGTGCCGATCAGCAGGCTGACCCCGGTGCCGATACCGATCCGCAGCCCGCGCCGGTCGCGCGGCGGACGCAGCGCCGGCACCGGGGCCATGGCCGACGTCGCCTCAGGCTCCAGCCGGGCCATGATGCGATCCACCAGATCCACCGGGGCCGCCGGGGTGTTGCCGGCCAGGCCGAGCAGCCGCGCCAGATCGGCATCGCCGATCGCCGGGGAGGCGGTGGACGGGGTCATGACACGTCTCCCGGCAGGTCACGCGGATCGATGCCGGCCTGCACCAGCACGGCCTTCAACGCCATCCGCGCCCGGATCAGCAACGATTCAAACGCCTTGGGCGAAACTTCCAGTGCTTGCGCGGCCATCGGCCCGGTCAATCCTTCCCAATAGGTCAGCACGATGGCAGCGCGTTGCCGATCGGGCAGCGCCGCCACGCAGCCCTGAATGCGCGTGGCCAGATCGGCGCCCGCCAGCGTGGCATCAGCCAACGGCGCCGGATCGATGCTGTCCGGCAGGTCGGCCATGGTTTGCGGCCGCTTGCGGCGGCTGCGGTCGATGGCCAGGTTGGTCACGGTACGGTGCAGCCATGCTCCCACCCCGGCCTGCCCGGCCTGCCAGCGTGCCGCCTGGCGCCACAGCCGGGCAAAAGCCTCCTGCACCAGATCCTCGGCCTCGCCGGCATCGCCGGTCAGCCGCCACGCCAGCCGGAATCCGGCGGCGCCATGGCGTTCGAGCAGCCAGCGCAGGGCCATCGCCTCACCGCGGGCGACGGCGGCCATCAGGCTGTCATCATCCTGACCGGGATCGGCCAGTCGTTGCATCAACACCGCGCGCTCACCTGGTTGCTCAAGCGCTCAACGACAACGGACGGGATTTCCCTTCGCGATCGGCGCGATTTTCTTTGCCGGCCGCGAAGGAGTGCCCGCCAATTGCCCGTTGTACCCAGAACAATTGGCGCGGCGCGGGGATCAGGCATGATGACACCAAGAATTTCACGGGCTGTGATGGGTGCATTGGCAACAGCAATGTTTGTGGGGTTGGCGGAGCCTGCCGCCGCGCAAGACGCTGCCCCCGGCCAGACCGTTGAGGATGCCCGGCCATGGACCCTGTCGGTTTCGGGCGGGATCACCGCAGTGCAGGCCCAGGCCGATCAGCCGTTCGTGGCCCTGGGTCTCACCCGCAATTTCGGTGACAATTGGGTCAAGGCCGACGTGACCTATGTCGGCAGCGGCAATGCGCGCGGCCTGACCATCCCGGCCAACACCTGGATTGTCGGGCTGGCCGCCGGCACCTATGCCGACAATCTCGGGCTGGAAGCGCATGTCTCGCTCGGCCGGCGCCAGTTCGATGCCAGCAGCTTTCGCACCGCGGCCGGGGCGGCGATTGCGGTGGACCGGTCGGGCAGTCTGTTCGGCATCGGCGCCTCGCTCAGCTATGATGTGGCGCTCACCGATCGACTGTTCCTGACCCCCTTTGCCGGCGTGGATTACAACCGCATCGATTTCGCCGTCGCGCTCACCGGCCCGACCGGGCGGCCGCTCAGCAGCCAGCGTCAGGACAGCGATGGCGTCACCGGCTCGGCAGGGGCGGCGCTGACCCATGTGTTTGCTGCTGATGCCGGCAGCATCGGCCTGTCAGGCACGATCAACACCGCCAGCAATATCGCGGCCGTGGGCCAGGTCGGCTTTGGCCAGCGCACCACCGCCGGTACGCCGCGCTTCGTCGATGCGCCGCGTCAGTCGGGCACCTGGGGGGAACTGGCCGCCACCGTTTCGTTCAACGCCAGCGCGGCCGTGGCCATTGATCTCAGCGTCATCCGGACGTTCAGCTTCCCGTTTGGCGAGACCACGGCCGGCATCGGTGGGCTGCGCTTCCGCTTTTGAGGCGTAGATTATTGATGCAACTGCGGCAGCCGGCCATCGGCCATGGCGGCCTTCAGGAAATCGATGAAGGCGCGCAGCTTGGGCAGCACCTGGGCATGGCCGGGATAATGCAGGAACAGGCCGGGGCTGGTCGGCGCCAGATGATCGAGCACGGTTTCCAGCCGGCCATCGGCGATCTGCTGTTCGACCAGCGGCCCGCTGATCTGCGCCAGGCCCAGCCCGCGTTCCACCAGTGCGCCCACCGTGCTGTAATCATTGACGATGATGCGGCCCTTCACATTGACCTCGACGCTGCGGTTGCCATCACTGAACCGCCACGGGAACAGGCCGCCACTGCCGCTGAGGCGTTGGCGGATGCAATTGTGGCTTTTCAGATCGGCGAGCGTCTGCGGCCGGCCATGAGATTCGAAATAGTCCGGCGTCGCGACGACCACATATCGGAACGGCGTGGAGAGTCGCACGCTGATCATGTCCGCCTCCAGCAGTTCGCCGATGCGGATGCCGGCATCATGGCCGCTGGCCGCCAGGTCGATGATGGCGTCTTCGGCGATGATCTCCACATCGATATCGGGATAGGCGGCGCAGAAATCGGCCAGGATCGGCTCGATCACCAGCCGCACCACGGCGCGCGGCATGTTGAGCCGCAGCAGGCCCGACGGGCGGGCGCCCAGCGTGCGGGCATCGGCCCAGGCGGCATTCAGGCTGGCCCAGGCGGGCACGGCCTGGGCGTGAAAACGCAGGCCCGCCTCGGTCAGGCCCACCGATCGTGTGGTGCGGATGAACAGCGGCACGCCGATCCGGTCTTCCATCTGGCGGATCGTCTGGCTGATGGCGGATGGCGACACGCCCAGATCCTCGGCGGCGGCGCGGAACGATCGATGCTCGGCGACGCGCAGGAAGGCGTCCAGACCGTCCAGGAGGTTGCGAGGAATTATATAGTCCTGCTTCACGGGGCAACCATTATTATGTGGATTATCTTGTGTCTGAGTGTGACTTAAAACTTGCTCATCGGCAAGCCCCCCGGCGACGCCCGCCGCCAGCCGATCGCAAGAAGGACCCCGGACCATGATCACCAGCTTCAACCTCGACCGTATCACCCTCGTTGGCCTGGCCATGGCCGGCCTGCTGCCCTTCCTCGCCTTGAGCCCCGCGCCTGCCCATGCTGCGTCCCGCGCGGTGCCGGTTGACTGCGCTGCGCAGGCCGCTGCTGTGCGCGGCCAGGCCGAAACGGCCGATCCCAAGGCCGCCGCCCGCGCGCTGAAGGCCGTGCGCATTGCCGAGAAGATCTGCGCAGAAGGCGGCAGCTTCGAAGCTGGCAAGAAATTCGCCCAGGCGCGCGCACAACTCGACGCCGGCGTGCAGTTGGCCGCCCGCCGCTGAGCGCCGACCGGCAAGCCGAAAGGGGCCGCGCTTCCGGGTGGAAGCGCGGCCCTTTTCTGCACGGGGTGATTTCACCCTATCGGCGTTGCGGCCCGCTCGCGGGCGAATTGCGGTTATCATGAGGGTGAAGCCACTGGCCCGGCCGGTGGCGACCGGACCAGTGGCGAACCATGCCGTTGTCTGTTGCACATGTGGACAGCGCCGGGGGGCGTGTCGCGTGCACGGCACGGTTCTCGCGGCGGCTCCCCTATTCAGCCGCCGCTTACTCGGCAGGTCATGGGGCGCCTGCGTTATCCTGTACACCGGTACTGACAAGGGAGCGCAAATTATTGTAAAGACTGTGGAAGTCGCCTTCCTTGCTCAACAGATGCTCAAAGCCGTTGACCTTGCAATACGACGACGCCCACATGTTGTTCCGTACGGAGTTGGGAGTGGTCGCGATGATCCGGGAATGCTTGTCCCTGAATTTGATGCGTCGTGCCAGCTCGATGCCCGTCATGGCAGGCACCTCGATGTCGATCAGCGTCAGATCAAAGTTGCTCTGGCGTGCCCGCAACCAGGCGTCGTTGCAGTTGGAAAAGCTGACGACGACATGTCCCTCTTCGCTCAACTTCCTGGCAAGGCGAGTGCGGAAACTGGCATCCGCATCGACCAGCAGGATTTGAAGCGGCTTGGCATTCTCGGCCCGAGCGGCTTTGGCTGCGTCGAGGGCCGCTTCCATTCTCTCGTCATGCATTGTTCATGCTCCATGCTTCCCACCGGCCCGCCTTGGGCACAGACTGCCCGCTGCGCTTCACGAGCAGGAAACGTCCCGGCACCACCGGGGCATGGCGCCGATCAGTTCGAGGTTCATGATCATACGCCCTGGTCGGCCATCAGCGCGCCGGGTGTGGTCACCGTCCCGGGCAGACTGCGCAAAAGTGCAAGCACGGTGAGATTGTCGAAGTTTATGACCAGGCCTTGTTCGGTCGAGCCCACCGTGCCCATCGAAATCAACTTTTCCAGCCGACGCCGCATCGTCTGGCGCGGGGTTCCCGTCGCGCGTGCGACTGCGCTTTGCGATGCCGGAACCAATCGGATCGCCGCAAGCACAGCGCCCTTGCAGCCCGTCGTGCGGTGCCAGCGTTGCAGATTTGCCGTAGCGATCGTGGCCAGCGTCAGCAGTTCGTCGGGGTTCAACTGCGTGGCCCGCTGCAATTCCTGAAACAACACGGCAGTGCTGTTCAGCACTGTATAGACATCACTCTGAATTTCGTCAGGTGTGCCCGCCGGGCGCCGGGACGCGTGCGCATCCCCACGAGACGATATCGCAGCTTCGAAGCCACTCGCGAGGCCGGGCGATGGAACCTGGTTTTCCACGGACGTGCCACCTTCCTGCATGTAACCGCGATGGGCGTGAAAATCACAATCGAAGTAAAAGTACAGTAAGTTACTCCAGGAACCAATCCAAAGCTTCGGCACCAAAAGTTAACAACGACAATAGTTGAAACTAATTGAACCGCAGCGGTTTAGACGACTTGTGACAATCACCCATGTGGTTTTTACCCGGTAATGCCAAATTCGGCATAGAGCGAGATAGTTGTATGCTCATAGTGAGCATGAGTACCCACTCTATACGTTAGGCGTCCCAAACTATCCAAAAGGATATCGGGCACTATCCTTTTGCACAAAAGCGCCGACCGGGAGCCTTTTCATGCAGAATCTGGCCCCACCAGAGCTGAACCGCGCTTTCGTCCGGAGGCGCGGCTCCGCTTTTCCTTGGGGCGGGGCTTGCGCGGCAATTGCGTGTGATGGTTTGGCGCCGCCGTCCCGACGCAAACCGTCCGGGCGCGTTCATGTCGAGCCGGGAGCTTTTCATCGCTGAAGAGGGGTGCAAAAGCGAAAAAGGGCCGCGCTTCCGGGCGGAAGCGCGGCCCTTTATCTGGCCCTGATGGCTGACAGCGTCAGTCGTTGCCGCCGGTCAGGAAGTTGGGCAGGCCGCCGGGCTCGCCCTCGCTCGCTTCGGCTTCACGCGGGCGGCGTTCTCCGCCGCCATCACGGCGGGGACCGCGATCGTCACGGCGAGGGCCGCGATCGCGGTCGCCGTCACGACGCGGGCCGCGATCACCGTCACGGCGAGGCCCGCGATCACCGCGGGGGCCGCGATCATCGCCGCCTTCACGCGGTGGGCGGGTATCCGGCAGTTCCTCGCCGGTTTCCTGATCGACCAGGCGCATCGAAAGCTTGACCTTGCCGCGATCGTCGATGCCGAGCACCTTGACCTTGACCTGCTGGCCTTCGGTCAGCACGTCCTTGACGTTGGCCACACGCTCGTTCTTGATTTCCGAGATGTGCACGAGGCCATCCTTGGCGCCCATGAAGTTCACGAACGCGCCGAAATCGGCCATGTTCACGACTTTGCCGGTGTAGATCTTGCCCACCTCGGCTTCCATGGTGATGCCTTCGATCCACTTGCGCGCGGCGGCAATCTGGGCCGGATCGCTGCTGCTGATCTTCACCGTGCCATCGTCTTCGATGTCGACCTTGGCGCCGGTGGTGGCGACGATCTCGCGGATCACCTTGCCGCCGGTGCCGATGATGTCGCGGATCTTGTCCTTGGGCACCTGCATCGATTCGATGCGCGGCGCGTGCGCGGACAGGCCTTCGCGGGTGCTGTCCAGCGCCTTGGCCATTTCGCCCAGGATATGCTCACGGCCGGCCTTCGCCTGATCAAGCGCGACGCGCATGATCTCTTCGGTGATGCCGGCGACCTTGATGTCCATCTGCAGCGAGGTGACGCCTTCGGTGGTGCCGGCGACCTTGAAGTCCATGTCGCCCAGATGATCTTCATCCCCCAGGATGTCGGACAGGACGGCAAAGTCCTTGCCTTCGAGGATCAGCCCCATGGCGATGCCGGCGCACGGGCGCTTCAGCGGCACGCCGGCGTCCATCAACGCCAGTGAGCCACCGCAGACGGTCGCCATCGACGACGAACCATTGGACTCGGTGATGTCGGCCAGCACGCGCACGGTGTAGGGGAATTCTTCCTTGGCCGGCAGCAACGGATGCAGCGCCCGCCAGGCGAGCTTGCCATGGCCGACTTCGCGGCGGCCCGGCGCGCCGAAGCGGCCGACCTCACCCACCGAATAGGGGGGGAAGTTGTAGTGCAGCATGAAGCGTTCATAGCGCAGACCATCGAGGCCATCGATCATCTGTTCGGCATCGGCCGTGCCCAGCGTCGTGGTGACGATCGCCTGGGTTTCGCCGCGGGTGAACAGCGCCGAACCATGGGTGCGCGGCAGGAAGCCGACCATGGCTTCGATCGGGCGCACCGTCTTGGTGTCGCGGCCATCGATGCGGCGGCCTTCGGAGAGGATGGCGCCGCGCACGATGGCGGCTTCCAGCTTCTTGAACAGCTTGCCGGCCTTCATCTGCTCCTGCGGCGTACCGCCGGCGAACACCGCCTTGGCCTTGGCCTTGGCTTCGGCGAGCGCGTTCTGGCGATCGGACTTGCCGCGCAGGCGATAGGCGGCATCGATGTCGGCGCCGATGGCGTCCTTCAACGTGGCCAGCATCGCCTTGTCGTCGGTGATGCTCAGATCCCAGGGATCCTTGGCGGCCTTCTCAGCGAGGCGGATGATGGCATCGATCACCGGCTGGATGGAGCGATGTGCGAACATCACGCCGTTCAGCATTTCAGCTTCCGAAAGCTCCTTGGCTTCGGATTCGACCATCATCACCGCGTCGGCAGTGCCGGCAACGACGAGATCGAGGCTGCCGTCCTTCACCTGGGTCTTGGTGGGGTTCAGGATATATTCGCCATCGATGTAACCGACGCGGGCACCCGCGATGGGGCCCATGAACGGCACGCCCGACAGGGTGAGCGCAGCCGAAGCCGCGATCAGCGCCAGGATATCGCCTTCGGCTTCGCCATCATAGCTCAGCACATGGGCAATCACGTTGATTTCGTTGTAGAAACCTTCCGGGAACAGCGGGCGCAGCGGGCGATCGATCAGGCGGCTGGTGAGCGTTTCATGCTCGGTGGCGCCGCGTTCGCGCTTGAAGAAGCCGCCGGGAATGCGGCCGGCTGCGGAATATTTTTCCTGATAGTGCACGGTCAGGGGGAAGAAATCCTGCCCCTCCTTCACCGACTTGGCGGCGGTGACAGCGCACAGCACCACGGTTTCGCCCAGGGTGGCGACAACGGCGGCATCAGCCTGGCGGGCAATGCGGCCGGTTTCCAGGGTCAGCTTGCGGCCGCCCCACATCAGTTCTTCTTTGTGAATGGTGAACATGGTCTTCTTCTTTTCCGGGCGACAGGCCCGATTGCCAGCCGCCAACAGCGTGTGTGCCGCCCCTTGTGGCGGCGCCGGCCCGGACACGCGAATTCGTGAAGGGCCGGATAAACGAACGGCCCCCGGTTGGGGGCCGTTCCGGTTGTGGGCTTACTTGCGCAGGCCCAGTTTGGTGATCAGCGCGGTATAGCGCGCGGCGTCTTTTTTCTTCAGATAATCCAGCAGCGAGCGGCGCGTGTTGACCAGCACCAGCAGGCCGCGCCGGCTGTGATTGTCTTTGCCGTGGGTCTTGAAATGTTCGGTCAGGTTGACAATGCGTTCCGTCAGGATAGCGACCTGAACTTCCGGCGAACCGGTGTCGGTGGCGCTGCGGGCATTGCTGCTGATGATTTCGGCTTTCTTTTCGGCGGATACCGACATCGTGTTACTCCTTCAATCGAGGTTGAACCCGCGCAGCACCCGCACCTCGCCCTGATGGGCCTCGACCAATGCAACGGGAACAGAACCGTTGCAGGCGAGATGAGTGCCGTTGCTGGCTGGGTGCCCGACAAGCCTGCGCCCCTGATGGAGTGCCGCCGCTTCGTCTGGCGTGATATGCAGAGCCGGGATGTCGTCCAGCCCTGCCATCAATGGCAAGAGTGCCTGTTCTGGCGTCGGCCCCTGCACCAGTGCGGTCAGTTTGTCCAGCGATATCGCCTGACCAAGGCTGAACGGCCCGGACTTTGTGCGGCGCAGCATCGTGACGTGGCCGACCGTGCCGAGCGCGTAGGCGATATCGCGCGCCAGGCTGCGGATATAGGTGCCCTTGGAGACATGGCTGCTGAACGTCGCGCTTTCCGGCGTGGTGGCGGTGAGCGTGAGCGCGTGGATGTTGAGCTGGCGGGCGGCCAGCGTGACCTCGGCCCCGGCGCGGGCGAGGGCATAGGCGCGCTTTCCATCGACCTTCAGCGCCGAATATTGCGGCGGAATCTGCGAGATCGGCCCGGTGAAGCGCGGCAGCACGGCGGCAATGGCGGCGGCATCGGGGCGCACGTCGCTGCTGGCGGTGATGGCGCCTTCGGCGTCCAATGTGCTGGTCTCGCTGCCGAACTGCACGGTGAAGTCATAGGCCTTGGCGGCATCGAGCATGCGCCCGGCCAATTTGGTGGCTTCGCCCAGCGCGATCGGCAGCACGCCGGTGGCCAGCGGATCGAGCGTGCCGCCATGGCCGATGCGCGGGACAGGCAGGCCTGCTTGCCGAAAGATGCGCTTCACCGCGGCGACCCCCTGCGCACTGGTCAGGCCGAGCGGCTTGTCGAGGATGATCCAGCCGTTGAGGGACATCAGCAGGCCAGCGCCCGGACATGGCCGGCTTCGGCATAGGCGAGGATGCTGCGGTCACTTGTGAGCAACAACAGATCGTCGGCGCGGGCCTGGGCGACCAGCAGCCGGTCGGCCGGGTCACGGTGGAAGGGTTCCGGAAGGTTCGCGGCTGCAAGGGCCGATTGCCACGACAGATCAAGGGCGTCGGCGCGGAAATTCGTGAGGAAGCGTTGCACCCAGCCGCGCGCATCGCCGCCAAACAATATCCGTGTGTTGCCGGTTCGCGTGGCCAGCGTGCCAATTTCCCAGGCCGACACCGACGAGACCAACAGACGACCGGCGGCGCTGCGCACCGCTTCGCGGCAGGCTGCCGAAACCGCCATACCCTCGCTCAGCCGCAGGATGACATTGGTATCGAGCAACAGATGGCCCGAGCGGTTCACTCGAAGCTCGCAGCCGACGCTTCGACAAGCGCAGCCATTTGCGTGCCGAGTTCGGCCAGGTCGGCTTCAAGGGTGGCGAAATCGGTGACGGTTAGGCCGGTGCTGCCCTTCATGCAGCCGAACGGGTCCATCACAGCGGCTCCGGTCTGCTCACCTTCAAAGCTGAGCGTGACATAGGCCTTGCCGCGCTTGGTGATGTTCACCCGATCAAGGCGGTGCGTCGCGCCAGCGGCCATCAGGTCCAGGCATTGCGCCTTGAACTGGCTGGCTGACAAGGTGAGTTCGCGGGGCATGGGAGTCGTCCTGCGGCTGAAATGGCCATTTCAATATGACCATTTCAGCCCGATAAAGCAACTGGTGCCTCAATCCTCGTCGTCGATGCCGTCGGCCAGGTTTTTCCATGGGCGCGGCGCCGTGGTGGGCAGCGGCGGCAGATCGCGGGCGATGTCCGGGCGTTTCAGCACGGCATCGATGCGGGCGCCGGCGTCAAAGCTTTCGTCGCGGCGGAAGCTCAGGTCGGGCGTGTATTTCGTCGCCAGCCGCTTGGCGACTTCGCCGCGCAGCCAGCCGCGGTGCTGGCCGAGCGCTTTCACCACCGCGTCGTCATCGCCGTTGGAGGCCTTCACGAACACGATGGCGTGGCGCAGATCGGGGGTGACGCGCACTTCCGATACCGAAATGATGGTGCGGGTGATCACCTCGTCGCGCAGATCGCCGCGCGCGACGATTTCGGCCAGCGCATGGCGCACCTGTTCGCCGATGCGCTGCAGGCGGATCGGGCGGCCCTTGGGATCGGCGGCTGGTGGTGTGGGCTTGGGCATCGGCAAAATCCTCCCCCTCCCGCACGCGGGAGGGGGTGAGAATTACAAGGTCCGCTCTTTCATCTCGACTTCATAAGTCTCGATGATGTCGCCCACCTTCACATCCGACGAATCGGCCAGCGTGATGCCGCATTCCAGCCCCACCTTCACCTCTGGCACATCTTCCTTGAAGCGGCGCAGCGAGGCGATGAAACCGGTGTAGATGATGACATCGTCGCGCATGACGCGGGCACGCAGGGCCTTCTTGATATAGCCTTCGGTGACGCGCAGACCGGCCGCCTTGCCGACCTTGCCGGCCTGGAACACATCCAGCACCTGGGCGCGGCCAACGACAGTCTCAAAGGCTTCGGGGCCGAGCTGGCCGGCCATCGCCGCCTTCACGTCGTCGATCAGATCATAGATGACGTCGTAATATTTCAGCGCCACCTGATCACGCTGGGCGATCTCGCGGGCCTTGGCATTGGCGCGCACGTTGAAGCCGATCACCGGGGCGCCGCTGGCCTTGGCCAGGGTGACGTCGCTTTCGGTGATGCCGCCGGTGCTGGCGATCAGCACCTTGGCGCGGATCTGGTCGCTGCCGATCTTGTTCACCGCGCCGGCGATGGCTTCGGCCGAACCTTGCGTGTCGGCCTTGATGACCAGCGGATATTCCTGGACCTTCTTGGCGCGCAGCACCGAGAACATGTCCTCCAGGCGCGCCGGGCCATTGGCGCCGGTGCGCTTGGCGGTGGCGAGACCGGCACGATATTCCGCGACTTCGCGGGCACGGGCTTCGTCTTCCACCACGGTGACCAGATCGCCGGCTTGCGGCACGCCGCCCAGGCCAAGCACTTCGACCGCCGCCGACGGGCCAGCCTCTTTCACCTGCACACCCTTGTCGTCGGTGAGCGCACGCACGCGGCCCCATTCCTGGCCCATCACGAAGATGTCGCCGCGCTTCAGGGTGCCGCGCCCGATCAGCACGGTGGCCAGCGGGCCCTTGCCCTTGTCCAGGCGGGCTTCGATCACGGTGCCTTCAGCGGATCGGCCGGGATTGGCGCGCAGATCCAGCACTTCGGCTTGCAGCAGAATCTTTTCCAGCAACTCGTCGAGGCCGGTCTTCTGGGTAGCGGAAATTTCCGCGTCCATCACGTCGCCGCCCATTTCTTCCACCTGCACATCCTGTTGCAGCAGGGCGGTGCGGATGCGGCTGGCATCGGCGCCGGCCTTGTCCATCTTGTTGATGGCCACGATCATCGGCACGCCGGCCGCCTTGGTGTGCTGGATGGCTTCGATGGTCTGCGGCATGATCCCGTCATCCCAGGCCACGACCAGCACGACGATATCGGTCACCCCGGCGCCGCGGGCGCGCATCTGGGTGAAGGCTTCGTGGCCGGGCGTGTCGAGGAAGGTGATCTTCTGCTTGTCCTTGGTGACGATCTGATAGGCACCGATCTGTTGGGTGATGCCGCCGGCTTCGCCCTTCACCACATTCGATCCACGCAGCGCATCGAGCAGGCTGGTCTTGCCGTGATCGACATGGCCCATGATGGTCACCACCGGCGGACGCGGACTCATGTCCTCCTCCACGTCGGCGGCACCCACCATGCCCTTTTCGACATCGCTTTCGGAAACGCGGATGATGTTGTGGCCAAATTCGGTCAGCACCAGTTCGGCGGTGTCCTGATCGATTTCCTCCAGCGCCGCCGTCGGCACGCCCAGCCGGGCGAGCAGGCGCACGACATTGTTGGTGCGTTCGGCCATGCGGTTGGCGAGTTCCTGCACGGTGATCGTGTCGGGCACGGTCACATCGCGCACCTGCTTGGCCTGGCTGCCCAGCCGGCCGCGTTCCTTTTCGCGGGCGCGGCGCAGCGCCGCCAGGCTGCGGACGCGGGTGTTGCCTTCATCGTCCAGCGCGCGCGTGACGGTCAGCTTGCCGGATTTGCGGCGATCATCGGCGCCCTTGACCAGGCGCTGCGGCTTGGGCGCTTCGGGCTTGCGGCCCGGAATGATGCGCACGCGCATGCTGTCGTCGTCATCTTCCATCGCGCCGGCCGGGATCACCATGCCATCGGCATCGGTTTCCGGCACCGGATCGGGACGGGTGGCGAGTTCCTCGGCGGCAAGCCGCTTTTCATCCAGGCGGCGGCGATCTTCCTCCTCGCGAGCGGCGCGCTCCTGCTCTTCGCGGATGCGCACCTCTTCCATCAGGCGCAGCCGGTCTTCCTCGGCCTGGCGCTGATAGAGCGCGGCCATTTCGCCCGGAGTCATGCGGCCACGCTGCGGCGCGCCGGTCTGCTGTGGCGGGCGCATGCCGGGGCGCTGTCCGGCGCCGGCTTGTGGCGGGCGGCCGGTCTGGCCGGGACGCGGCTGCGGTGGCGGGGCCGGGCGCGCGACCGGTGCCGTGGCAGCCGGCTTCGGCGGCGGCACGGGTTCCGGTGCCTTGGCCTCCGCCGACGGCGCGGTTTGCGGTGCCGGCGTTTCGGGGGCCTTGGCTTCGGTGGCCGGTGCGTCCGCAGTTGGCGCGTCCGGTGTCGGTGCTTCAGGGGCCGGCACGTCGCGCGCCGGCGCCGGCACGCGCTCGACCGGGCGGAAGGTGACCGGCGGCGGCATTGTCGGGCGCGGCGGGGCTGGCTCCGGTGCGCGGGTGGTGACGGGCGGCGGTGCAGGTTCCGGTGCCGGCGGTGTCACCGGCTGGGGCGCGCGCGCCACCGGCGGCGCGGCGACGGGGGCAGGTGGCGGTGCAGCCGCAACCGGCTCCGGCGCGGGGGCATCGCCGGGGCGATGCAGCACGCGCGTGCGCTTCACTTCCACGACCACCTGTTTGGTGCGGCCATGGCTGAATTGCTGCTTCACCTTGCCGACCTCGACCGACTTGTTGAGGCCGAGGGGGGCACGCATGCCAAGCTTGGGTTTGTTGTCGTCACTCATTGTCGCGCCTAATGCCTCTCAAGGGCGTCTGCCGCAACCTCTGTTGCGCCGCCCGTCTGTTCAAACTCAGTCTCTGTTTCGGTTCCGGGATCGCGTTCGGGCTGGGCAAAGCCCGCCCAGCGATCGATATCAGCCAGCACCCGCGCTGCCGCCGCCGGGTCGGTGAGCGCGGCATGCACCGCATTGTCGCGGCCCAGCGCTGCCGACAAGGCGTCGCGGGGGATCGGCAAGCGGCGTTGGGCGATATCGACGCCCAGTGATTCGCCCACCGCCCGCGCCATGCCATCCAGCCGGTCGGCCCCATCGGGGCGGGCATCGCCAGCGTGCAGCACCAGCCACACCTTGCCGGCGCGCAGCGCCTCGCGCACCCGTTCCTCGCCGATGATCAGGTTGCCGGCACGCTTTTCCAGCCCCAGCCGCGCCAGCAGGCGTTGCCGCAGGCTGGCTTCGATGCGCAGCCCCAGATCGTCGGGGAATGTGAAGCTGTTGGCCTTGAACGCGCGCGCCAACGCCCCGCGCAGGCGGCCACGCGCCGCCACGCCGTCGAACAGGCTGCGATCCGCGCTGATCCAGGCACCGCGGCCCGGCAGCCGTTCCGACCAGTCGGCGGCGACCTGGCCATCGGGCCCCAGCGCCAGCCGGATCAGGTGCGCGCGCGGCGCAGCTTCGCCGGTCAGGATGCAGCGGCGTTCGCTGCTCCCTTTGCGGTGCGCTTCATCGGCAGCCGGCGGTTCCGGCGTCAGGCGATCATTGGCTTCCATCCGCTGATGCGTCCTCCTCATCAGCAAACCAGTGTGCCCGCGCGGCCATGATGATGCGGTTGCCATCATCTTCGGACAGGCCGAATTCCTTGAGGATGCCGCTGCGGCCGACCAGTTCATCAGAGGCCAGGTCGCCCAGATCATCGAGGGTGCGGATATTCTTCTTGCCCAGCACCACCAGCATGGCCTCGGTCAGCCCTTCGATGGCGGCAACATCATCCTCGACGCCCAGCCCGCGGCGTTCTTCACGGGCGGTGGCTTCGCGGCGTTCCAGCGCTTCGATGGCGCGATTCTGCAATTCGGTGCCCAGATCCTCGTCAAAGCCTTCGATGCCGGCGATTTCGGCGAGATCGACATAAGCAACCTCTTCCAGCTCGGAGAAGCCTTCGGCCACCAGCAGCTGCGCCAACGTCTCATCGACGTCCAGCTCGGTCTGGAACAGTTCGGACTTCTCGACGAATTCCTTCTGCCGGCGCTCGCTTTCATCGGCTTCGGTCATGATGTCGATCTGCTTGCCGGTCAGCGCGCTGGCCAGACGGACATTCTGGCCGCGACGGCCGATGGCCAGGCTCAACTGATCGTCGGGCACCACCACATCGATGCGATTGTCTTCTTCGTCCAGCACGACCTTGGCGACTTCGGCCGGCTGCAGTGCGTTGACGACGAAGGTGGCGGTATCGGCTGACCAGGGGATGATGTCGATCTTTTCGCCCTGCAATTCCTGCACCACGGCCTGCACG
>Ga0164295_10002121_pt1 | contig 16452 bp, 4 predicted proteins | sample GEODES006metaG_FD_111798 | JGI IMG/M metagenome (GOLD analysis project Ga0164295, IMG submission 111798) | Oligotrophic lake water microbial communities from Sparkling Lake, Wisconsin, USA - GEODES006 metaG | ecosystem: Environmental > Aquatic > Freshwater > Lake | place: USA: Sparkling Lake... | reverse complement strand
TTCTACAAAAGGTTCTGGGAGTAGACTTACTTATTATGGCACAATTGGAGGAAACGGATTCACTCATGGGGGCGGTGGAGGCGGTGGCGGTGCTTCTGTTAAAGGTGGAAACTCGGTAAGTTATAATGGAGGCGATGGAGGAAACGGGTATACTTGGACTATAAATGGATCCGTTTACGGCGGAGGCGGAGGGGGCGGTTCATCCGGAACGACTTATGGGTCTGGTACCGGAGGTATAGGTGGAATCGGCGGAGGAGGAAGTGGAGGAGGAACATCTTCTACTGCATCTACCGATGGACTCATAAATACCGGAGGTGGTGGAGGAGGTGCTTATGGAGGAAAATCGTCTACCAATTTCAATGGAGGCGCAGGTGGGTCTGGAATTGTCGTTGTATATGGACCCGCAATTTTACCGTTTACTGTAGGAACTGTACCAACGATTACTTCTGTTACTCCTGGGTTAGGAAACATTACGGTCAAATTCAACCAGTCCGATAACGCAACTCCGTCTCCTTATTATTACTACAATGTGAATGGAAATACGTTTGGAAATACGACTTATAATAGCAATGCGTATTCTATCGTAATAGGCAATTTAACAAGTGCCGTCAATTGCAATATTGGATTAATGGGGGTTAGCGTTGTCGGGAATACGGATATATATTACGCGAATCAAACGCCATATATAATTGGATCCACCCCAACCATTAATTCAATCACACCCGGACTGGGGAATCTCACGGTGAATTTTAGTCCTAGTACGAATTATAACCCGTCTCCTTATTATTACTACAATGTGAACGGAAACACGTTCGGGAATTCGACTTTGAGCAATAATGCAAACTCATTTGTAATTACAGGACTCTCCAATGCGATTTCAACCAATATTGGATTGATGGGGGTCAGTTCAGTAGGCAACACGGCAATTTCTTATTTATCGCAGATTCCATATATCATTGGCACCACTCCAAATATATCATCCGTTACACCTGGATTAGGAAATTTGACCGTGAATTTCAGACAATCGACAAACGCGAATCCGGCGCCTTATTATTACTATAATGTGAACGGTAATACATTCGGAAATTCGACTTATAATAGCAACGCAACTTCGATTGTGATTGGCAATTTAACATCGATAACATCCAATATTGGTTTGCAGGGGATTAGCATTGCGGGGAACACGGGCGTTTCTTATTACACGGCAAATACGTATTTGATCGGAACCGACCCGATTATTACTTCAGTTACACCTGGACTCGGAAATCTTACCGTGAGGTTCAACAGATCTACCAATGCGAACCCTATACCGTATTATTACTACAATGTGAATGGAAACACGTTTGCGAACACGACCTATAATAGTAACTCGAGCGCGATTGTGATTGGTAATTTGACCACCGCAATCAATTGTAATATTGGTTTGCTGGGTGTTAGCACGGTAGGAAATACCAATACAGTTTATGCGTCTTCGATGCCGTATTTAATTGGTACGACGCCGACAATTACTTCGATTGTCCCTGGAACTGGGAATCTCGCGGTGTATTTCAACCAATCAACCAATGCAAACCCAGTGCCTTATTATTATTATTCTTATAATGGCGGAACTACGTTTGCGAATTCAACATACAATTCAAACGCGACGCCGATATTGATTACTGGTCTTACCGCAAATTCCTATACAATCCAAGTAAAAGGTGTGAGTGCAGTAGGAAACACCAGCGTTTCATCCACGGTTGGGTATCCGAATTTGCTGGGGAACACGCCTACCCTATCTACCGTGAACGGTGCAGGGAAAATAACGGTGACGTATAGTCAATCCATTGCAGGGACCGGTTCAACCAATTGGTACTATTCTTTGAACAACGGGTTGCTTGTATCTGCTCCAGCAAGTCCGTTTGATATTTCCGGATCTTTATTGACCGGGACATCTCCCTATTCCATTTATGTCCTGGCACGGAATCCTGCCGGGGATATTTCTTCGAATACGATTACTGGAAATGTACTGGGAAGTACTCCGACGATTGTATCGTTGACTCCAGGAATAAACAAAATTTCCGTCACAATGAATCAGTCTACAATTGGGACATTGCCAACCAGTTATTATTATTCATATTTTAGCAATGGGTCGAACCGTATCGGACCCGTAACATACCCATCGTTTGATATCAGCGGACTCACAAATACAACACCATATACAGTTTATGTCGTGGCGTCCAATCCGGCAGGAAATTTAGTTTCGTCGGGGGGTTCTGCCACTCCGAATGTGTTTGGAACCACACCTTCCATTGGGTCTATTACGTCTGGACTGAATAGTTTGACTGTAAATTTTGCTGGATCAACCGGAGGTTACCCGTCCCCGACTTATTACTATTCATATTCCAGCGATGGGTCGAGTCGCCTAGGTCCAGTGACGTCTCCGTTTACAATAACGGGACTTACCAACGCGAGTCCGTATACTATTTATGTGGTTGCATCAAATACTGCTGGAAACTTAGTATCAACTGGGGTATCACAAACTCCAAATGTGCTTGGTACAGTGCCTTCTGTTACTTCGGTAACTCCTGGTTTGAACAAATTGACGGTGGCGTTTACGGGGTCGACTGGCGGATATCCTTCGCCTACATACTATTATTCGTATTCTAGCAACGGGTCGAGTCGCGTAGGTCCGGTCACATCACCGTTCGATATTAATGGTATTTCTGGTTTAAAAACGGTTTATGTAGTCGCATCGAATGCAGCGGGAAATTTAGTTTCAACTGGCAGTTCTGGGACTCCTTATATTATTGGTACTGCGCCCGTTATCAACACCATCACTCCGGGAAAAAATAGTCTGATTGTGGATTTCAGCGGTTCGACCGGCAGTATTCCTTCGCCAACAACGTATTTATATTCAGTTGACGGGGTGAATTATATTGACGGAAAAACGACGACGTCGCCGATTACGATTGGCAACTTGAAAATCTCAAAAGTGTATAATGTCACCCTGATTGCGCAGAACTTGGGAGGGAGAACTCTCGCGTCGAATTCGGTTGGGGAGAAACCAACGGTCACTTCTTCGTCGAATAAACCCACCGCATTTTTTTCAAATAATTCGCATTGGACAAAAACGAGTATTGTGGCAAAGTCCTATTGGGGAAAAAGATAGAAGAATATCGGATTTGTTTGTTTCAACCATTCTACGGAAAAACGTCCGGATGAGTTTTATAGGAAGAATGCATATTGATATATCAGAAGATGACTTCGATTCAACAAAAACAGACAGAAATCGACGATATCAGGTCCATTTCGGATTTCAAAGGCATCACCTTTTCCGGGTACAAAAAGACAGAGGTCCGGAACCAGATGCTCAAGAACATGATTCAAGGTAGAATCGAACAGGCATGCCATTGGTGCGCAGAATTGGTTTGCGCCGGACAGTATTTGGACGCATGGGAGAACATTTTCCATTTCATGGCAAAACATATTCATTTAGGCAACGCGAAAATGCCGATCTATGTCGCATCCCGATTCAAGGTTTTCAAGAATATTATCGGAGAAGGATTGTACACGAACGAATTGCATCTCAGGAACCACACTGAAATTCGGAAAGTATTTGCCGAGGTGATTTGCAATCTGACACTTTCTCCGAGAAAACCGAGTTTCGAGGCAGTGAAGATACAGCGACAAGAAGAGTTCGATATGACACAGATGAGTGATAGGTTGAAAGCGCCGTCGACGGAGTATGCGTGTGGGGCGTTCCGGAAACGCGGCGATCCCCAGGAGTTATTTATTGCGGTGAATGAATTTGCCTACCAATTGGCAGCGCGCAATATGACAATGTGTTGCTACTGGATAGAATGGATGATTGAATTTGACGGGGTATGTAAGGGAAAAAAACAGGTGGTCAAATGCGACAATCGGGATTATGTTGAGGATCGGAAGTATCGGGGAGATGTGATTTGGATGTTGTGGGATGCGATCATGGAGTCGTGTGAAGCACGGGCAGACCCGTTCGTGAAGCGGGTCATGGAGTCCCTGTTGGATATTTTCAAGGTGAAATATACGACTGCTGCGGCAAAGAAACGAAGGTATGTGATGTATATGGCAGTGGAGTTGCTGACGGAGACAGTGAATATGGGGACGGAAATCGTGGCAGATAAGACGGTGTTGGCGAATGTGGTGGAGAATATTGATAAGGTGTATCGGCAAATCAAGAAGAATGAACAGCGGGGGACGACGGATTATTTATTTACGGGGTTGGATGTAATTACTTAGTGATATTTGCGTTGTTACTCAATTATTATAAATCAGTAATTTTATAATGATTGGATGTCTAGTCGTATTTTGTGTTGCCCTTCAATAACTGCCCTTCAGGCAGTTATCTTATAGCAACAGAACAGAAAACACGAATAGTCATATGGGCAAAAACCCATACGACTAGTCATTAAGTAGCACTTAAAGTGTAATAAATAACTCCTTGAGTTCCGTTTTTATAAGCGCCTGCATTAGATAGATAATTTGGAGGTGTTGCAGCGCCTCCACTTCCATACCCAGAAACTACTCGAGCATTACCTCCTCCTATACTTGTATTCGTATATACAGTCCCATCTTGTGCAGTGATAGTAAACGTTGCAGATGCGGTATTAGTAGCTGGACTACTACCACTTCCACCTGAACCACTAGAGGTATATCCACTACTACTTCCATTACCTGATGGGGCTGCGCCTCCAGAAACACCATTTACATTGGTTATTTTTGTACTATTGTAAAACCCGGTTGCATTATTCGTAAAACTTGTAGTACCTCCAATTCCTACAATTGTGGGTTGATCGTAAGTTACATCATATCCTGAATATGCAATAAGCGATATACTAGAACCATCTGAATAGTTTACAGTGATTTTACTAAAGTCCCTAGATTGACCACCCGAAGCAACAATATACGTTATACTTGAAATTTTATTTGAACCATTGCTGTAAGGTATTGATGTTGCTGAAATAAACCCACCACTTCCACCACCTGCACCACTTGAAGAAGGGACTTGAACCCCACTACCACCTCCTCCAAAAATGTAAAAATTAAAATAATTGTAACCAGATGGCATTGAAAATGCAGATGCCAATGTAGTAGGATTAGAACTTTTTGTAGTAATTGTACCACTGGTATTACTAAATGCGGTGAGATTCACAACAATTGACCCACTGTAAGTTCCGGCTAAGTATCCAGATGGTAAAGTAACCGTAATCGATGAAAAACTGTAAGTTCCAACACCATCTGTTGTCGTAATTTGCGATGGACTATAAGTAGTTCCAGAGGGTGCGCCAGTTATATAACTCGAAATATTAATTGGTAACTGATTGAAGTATACTGTTCCGCTCATTGTTAAATTAACAACACTAGGCAAAACAGTTAATGACCCACTATAGGTTCCAATTGAATATCCAGATGGCAAAGTAAGAGTAATCGATGAATATGCGTAAGTTCCAACACCATTTGCTGTCGTAATTTGCGATGGACTATAAGTAGTTCCAGATGGAGCACCGGTTATATAATCTGCTATATTAATTGGTAACTGATTAAAGTAAACCGTTCCACTTAATGTTATGTTTGCGGAAAAAGGTAAGGACCCACTTATATTATTGTATGAATTGATGGTTGCGTAATTACTTGGAACTAACGACCAAGTCCAATTGGAATTGGTGACGGCAACTACACTACCACTTGCGTCTTTTAATGCGGCAATAAAAACTGCTGGGTTTGGTCCAGACGTTGTTCCTGTCCCACCATTATTATAAACCGCAACTCTTATGTAGTTTAATCCGTTTAGAATATTTATTGAATCACCAGAAGGATCGCCAATTGCTACATTATTAAAGTACATATAAACCACATCGTCTATCTGTGAATAACATGTGCCGGTATTTGCTGCGCCTTCGTAATAAAATGTATAATATAACCAATAGTAGACTTTTGCGGTTGACGTTGAACCTTGGTTCAACCGTGTATTCTCTGGCCATATTCCTTTTGCTTCTGTACTGGATATGTTTGCATTGATTGATCCAGAGTAAGCGAAATAATCCGTTTCAAAACAATATCCATAACTGCCATCGAATGGAAGTGTCTGTTGGAAATATTGACCGATATCTGTTCCGTTTACTTTAAACCCGGTATTGTTTCTATTTCCGTGCATGTAATATGGAGAATTTTTAGGTAATTCTTGTCCCCCTGTTTTAAGGTAATAATTACTGAATAAATTGTTCGTAATTGTCGTAATTGGAATTGTAAGACCGTTTATACTCGATTGTATTACAGGCACTGTTCCGTATAAGTTTACGTCCGTTTCATTCGCAATGTCCGTTCCATTCGCAAGGTAATTCGTAATATTATTTTTCACAATGTATACATTCCTGAGTATTATTGAAGTGTACCCTGGAATATAAGTCGACGTTTTAAACACAAACGTCAATGCTTGTAACTGTTCGGTTGTGACAGTGAACTTTTGACTTACAGTAGTCCAACTCGTGGTTGATAATGTCGGAGTATAATTCGATAATAGTCCTCCAGAAATACTCGATGTAATTGTATTTGTAGAGTCATAATCATTTGGTCGTCCTGCAACAGTATAGTACAATGTATAAGTGCCCGGTGTAAATCGTATAACTTGTTGCATCGTTTGTGTACTTGGTTGTTGATAGAATTGAACGTATATAAAATAATGTTGACTGGATGTTAATTTTAGCGTGGATGTTAATACATTAACATTGTTTCCTGCTTGTATTAAAAACGTACTGCATCTACCAGTGAATGACCAACCTGGTATTACGCGCATTAGAGAACTACTGTATACATAAGAATCATTTGATAACGACGAGACAATTGTTAGCGACAAGAAATTTCCTGATGCATCATCAGCGACGTCATCAGGTGTTCTGAAACTATTGAAATACCCATTTAATATCGCATTTTTTATAAGCAATAAAGAAGGTAATTCCGAGGATTCAATGCATCGATCGTAAATGATGAATGAATTAAAATATCCGTTTGTTAAAATGGTTTGCGATGCACTAAAGTTACTTTTTCCTATATAGCATTTATTTGTTAGAGCATCACCTATTGGTAATTCTGTTCTTCTGAATTGATAACCTCCACTATACAATCCATCTACGTAAAATGTCAAGTAAAGTGATTTACTTATAGTAACGCAATAATGATGCCATTTAGAGTCACCTAATTTAAAACTACTAGTAGTACTAAGTGTAGACCCTTTCGAAACTGTCACAAAATTTAATGTCATTGAAGTTGCGGATGAATATACAAAATTCAAATTAATGTTATTAGTACCAGCAGCGCCACTACTTCCAGTATTTGGAGTATATCCAAAATCGAATAATTTTATAGTGGTGTCAGCAGAAGTGAGAAAAGTTTTTAATCTGAACCATACCGCGGCAGTAAACCCATTTGTAGTGAGAGTATATGATGTTGTTGGTTCAAAGTATTGAGCTGAACCATCTAAGTAAAGAGACCCACTTGCTAATTTTGTGTATTGCTGGGAAATTGCCGCACCTCCATATAAAGTGCCACTAGCAACTCCCGTGCCACTCGCATAATTTAATGTGTTAGTATCAAATGGATAGTACATGATTAGACTATTAGTATCTAATCCAATGGAAGGATTAAACGTGTATGGAGGGGGCGCTAACCAAGGATACCTCATTATTCCAGAAGATAAATAATTCTGAAGAATGTCGGACATGTATCTCAGTTGCTTATTCGTCAACGCTACATCCCAAATAATAACCTGGTTGAATGCGAACCCTGACCATTCTGAAGCAGCAGAATTGCCATTATTTATAGTTAATGTGTAACCACCAGCACCTCCATTCAATATTCCCACTCCCTTTCCATTTGCCAAGATATTATACGGGGTTGTATTGGTTGTTCCATTCGTACTGCACATGACTACATAATCCGTCTGATCATCTTGAATTAACCTTCCAGTTGGAGAACCAACATTTGTTTTCCATGAATTATTATTATAAGCAACTCCAATATAATTACTATAATGCCCATGTAACCAATTCGCGCCATTACCATCGAATATACGCCATCTTCTAGTAGACCCATTATACCTTGATATGGAACAAATTGTAAATGTAGAGGGAATACTTCCAGGGGGCCATGTTATACTGCCTTGTACTGTATCACTACCGAATAAAATGGGTATTTTTTGTTTTGCAGATAGATATGATGAGGCATTATAACCAAGCGTTCCACCAAAAGTTGCGTTTCTTCCGTTCCCAGAATCCTCATATATACCCGTACCATCTGAATTTGACGCAATATAAGAACCCCATGGTTTAGGTATGGGTATTATGGTCGATTGAATAAAGTACGCATTATTGCCAGTAGTTAGGTAAGACGTCATACTACTTGATATTGACAATAATTCATCATTGGTTAATGCGTAATCAAAAATAAGAACCATATTGAATGCGAAACCTGAAAATTGACCAACAGATGAGTTATTTATAGTTAATTGACCATTTCCACTCCCACCATTCGCGGTTCCCACTCCAACATCATTCGCTAATATATTATTAGGGGTTGTATTTGTGCTGCCATTGGTTCCGCACATAACTATCCAATTCATGCTGCTGTCTTTATTCTCTGAGGTTTTCAAAGCATTATAATAAGCACACTTTGTCGAAGTTATATAATGTCCATGCGCAAAATCCGTATTAAGTCCTTGTAATATTCTTTGTTTATTTCCACCATTGTATCTTGTTATAGAGCACAATGTAAATGTGGATGGAATACTTCCTGTGGGCCAAGTTATATTGGTCGCAATTGTTCCCGTTATATAAGGAATGGATGCGTTTGTTCCATTACCACTACCATCTGTTGTATTAAGACCAGACCCTCCAATTGTAGCATGTCTTCCATTCCCGGTGATATCGTATAATAAGGTCGTAGTATTGAGACCATAACCAGCAATATAAGCGCCCCAAGGACGTGTAGGAACCGCAATGATAACTACACCTGAACCACCTGCGCCACCTGTACCAGAACCGCCATAACCACCCCCACCTCCACCACCTGTATTTGCGGTGCCAGCAGTTGCTGTATATACTGCTATATCAACAGGACTATAAATTTTACCTCCACCAAACCCGCCTCCACCACTTCCGGACCCGGCGTAACCCGAGTATTGAGTGCCGCCACTTCCACCACCTCCACCACTTCCATAAACACCTTGAGTTACATCCCAATAATAACCATCGCCCCCAGCACCTCCACTTCCCCTAACATTTGAAATACCTGAAAGAACTGCTCCACCGCCACCACCAGAACTTTCTGATGCTGCTGTCGCGCTATTATTTCCATAATACGTTAAATTTCCAGTACCTTTTGTTGCAGACCCACCTGCGTTAGCACCACCATAACCTGTTCCACCTCCACCTGACCCACCTGACCCACCTACATTATTATAACTATTATCAGCACCCTTTCCGCCACCATATGCAATTTCATTTATACCTGTTCCTGAAATAGAAGTGTCTGTACCGTTTAGACTTCGATTACTAGCACCAGACGCACTAATGCCTCCTCTTCCACCCGGACCAATTGTAATTGTATAAGATGCGCCTGCAGTGAATGTTAGAGAACCGACACCAACTCCCCCTCCACCGCCACCACCACCACCTTCATAGTTAGTACCACTTCCATTACCGCCACCACCACCTCCTCCCACAATTAATACTTGCGCGGTCGTATTCGATGGAAAAGTGATTGTCCCAGTTGTGCTTGTGTTTGTAAATGTATAAAGTGTATAATCAAATGTTTTTGTTACTGTCGCTCCTGAAGATGTAACCGACATTTATATATTGTCAAGTCAAACAAATACAATAAAAATTACATTTATTTTATTATATTTTGCAACTTACCTTATTCACTTACCTCTTTGACAATCCTCTAATCCACCACCAACCGGGGAACCACATTGATTGTCTGCAACTCCTGCGACAACAACTTGTAAGCATACGGGATATCCACCCGTGCAAAGTCCGTCGTGTTCCCGCAAGTCCCACACCGATGAATCGTGAACTCCGACATTCCATCCTTTTTCCCAATCACACCGCCATATGCGCCTCGCAACCCTGCATTCACTGCTGCCAAGAGTCCACATTTCCGGCAAACATGTGCGCTATACTTATCCGATGCATCATACAACCGCTCCTTGCAGAAATTCGAAGCGCCGTGTGCAATCATCACATCTCGCTCCATCTCACCCACACGGAAACCACCATCACGACTTCTACCTTCGGCAGGTTGACGAGTCAGATTCACCATCGGACCTATCGCGCGACTATGCTGCTTGTCATTGACCATGTGCTTCAATCTCTGATAAAACACTGGACCAATAAACACCGAAGTCTCCATCTGCTCACCCGTGACTCCATTATACATGATTTCATTGCCGTAACTCTCATACCCGAGTTTCTGCAATTCATTCGCAATCGTCTTGATTCCTAAATCCCCGAAACTCGTTCCATCCCCGAAAATACCCAACTCAATCAACACTTTTCCTAAAAGCGTCTCCTTCAATTGCGCAATCGTCATACGAGAAGGAATCGCATGTGGATTGATGATAATATCGGGTTTGAGTCCTTCGCGAGTAAATGGCATGTCGCGCTCGGGAATGATGTTACCGCACGTACCCTTCTGTCCATGTCTTGAGGAGTTGCCTATTATCAAGCAAGGACTGGTTTGCGATTCGCGCATATAGTAGACATGCGAACTCGGCATTTCAATGCAGTAGACTTTGCCGCTGTATGGAACTCGCGCTTCCGTGTTGGATTCATTGACTTTTTTGTTAATCCATGGTTGGTTCTGTTCCTTGATGATACTTACCTTGTAATAGGGATGTTGTTGTGTAATGGACACTTCTTGTCCTGCACGTGGACCGATGTTTCGTACTCCTACTCTCGCAATACCAGTTGGTTCTTCTGCGAGTTTTACGATGCCTGACCAACCACAATGAAGTGCTAGTCTTGTAATGTCGTCTGCCAATTGAGTACTTACCGTTCCGTATCTACTAAATGAGTCTTCGTCTTTGTATTTCATGGTCGTTCCATCGCCTTGCAACAACGACTCCATCAATACAATGGACTGACGCTGGGAAAGGTTCCAAACGTATTCAGGTAAACGTTTATTTAAAGAACCTAGTGAGAATTTTGCCATCTCGTCGTAAATGTTTGGGTGTTTTGATTCGGATACAAAGAATTTACCCGCTTCTTGGTATGTCCATATTAACCCAAGACTTGTCAAAATATTGGAAACAAATTCGACTTTGCGTTCTTTCAATGCAGAAATATAGAGACCGACTCGGTTCTTGTCGCAATGTCCATCACTGATAAACATCCCGACCAATTGCAACCACGCATCCATATTGTAATCCACTTCGCCTATTTTTATGGTCTCAATATCTGGATACGCATTCTCCATGGTCTTCTGGAATCGGACTTGCTTTCCTTTCTTGGTCATCACTCCGTCTGCATCGACGGTTTGGGCAATATGTCTCGCCTCCATCAATTCATATGGACCGTTCTTCTGAAACGCCGGACGTGTCTGCACATACAACTTGTGGTTCATCGTGCAGGTGATTTCCACCTGTTTGTTCTTCACACTATAAAGGGGTTCGTCCTGTCCATTAATCGAATCGTGGTCAAACTCGAACTTGGCAGATGGATATTCATAATGCAATTTGCCTTCCGCGTTCAATGTACAGACTTGATGCACAGTAGGGTCCAAATCAATCATTGCGACCCATCCCTTATCCGTCAATACTTGCTGAGTGGGCAAAGCACAGAACTTATCCCCTAAAACGGGTTTTCTCAGAGTCCTCACCCTGACCTTAGCAAAATCATATCCATCACCATTGCGACCGGTATAGTTCTTGTCAATGTACGACTCTTCGGTTGTCCTATAAGTCTTGCTCTGGTCTTCGAATTTCACCGTCTTGGTGGGGTCATTACGGTTCTCTTTGATCGGAACCACCTTGGCAATCACCACATCGCGGTTTTCGACTAAAGTGTTCTCTGGCATGAACCCATTCGCATTCAACTTCTCGTAATTACCGAACTTGATGCCCTTCGTTTTTGCCGGATTGGGTTTGCAGCGCTTAATCTCGTCCCGGACAACATTGTTATCCTCGTCCTTCTCCGTGTGGTAGATGGTTGCCATGAATAGACCGCGGTCAATCGAACCCTTGTTTATCAACACACTATCCTCCTGATTGTATCCCGTGTGTGTCATAATCGCCACATAGATTTGCGATCCCGACGGGATTTTGTTCAGGTGGATGAAGTTCATCAAGCGAGTGTCGACTAATGGTCTGCTGGGGTAGGTGAGTACATAGGCAGTCTTGTCCATACGCTGGTCGTAGTTGGTGCAGTAGATTCCGATTGCCTGTTTACCCATGGCACATTGGTACGTATTTCTCGGTGCCTGATTGTGCTCCGGGAAAGGAATACAGGATGCTAAGACGCCAAATATAGTGCTGGGATGGATTTCGCAATGCGTATAATTGTTTTTCATTCCGAGTTCCTGCAAATACGCATTCTTCGACTTCATGGCAATCATCGAATGGTTCTGCTCCTCCGGATCGATGTACTCGATGACGGATTCCGGAATGCGACAATTTGTCAACAAATCGTTCCACGACAGTTCTCTATTCGCCACTTTTTTCACAATATCCGGCGTCAAGAGTGCGCGGTTATCCTTGACTCGCAAAACGGGTCTTGTAAGACGACCGCCATCATTGCAAATCCTGATTTCCATTGCCTTGTAGTTGAACACAATCGACGTATAGATATTGATGATGCCGCGGTGTTTCTTGTCCTTCATCTCCGCAAACAATTTGACCGGGTCGTCCGTCACGCCCAACCAGATACCATTGACGAAGACTTTGACCTTGTCGTACAATTCCGTCGGTGATGATACATCGTCGACTTTGACAATACTCGGTTCAACATACTCGTACAACGATGCACTGTTGGTCGGAATGGTGATGTGTGCCATGTAGGCAATGTTCTTGACGACACCAATGCTCTGACCTTCTGGAGTTTCTGCTGGACAGAGAAATCCCCAGGTAGTCCCGTGCAATTTGCGCGGTTCAATCAATTCGCCGCTCTTTTCAAGAGGCGTGTTGATACGACGCAAATGACTCAGCGTGCCTAAATATGTCAATCTATTTGCGACTTGACCTACACCGACTTTACTACTGTTCGATTGCTTGATACTGAAATCGCCCGTCGACAAGGCACGACTGATACCATTCTCGATCGTCGTGGTCTTCATGATTTTGTAGATGTTGTTCATGGTGATGATGTTCTCGTAGTCGTTGTTGGTGCGCCAAGACCCGGTATTGATTTCACTCACGATCTTCTTCTGCATCTCCTTCACCAGTTTGTTGAAGTAGTTGCGAAAGAGGTTATTTAGGAGTGTGCCGGTCAATTCGATGCGCTTGTTCACATACGAATCGCGGTCATCGGGCGGCAACCAACCTAGACTCGTCTGAATCAGTTTCTTTGCCATGGTTCCAAGCAAATACAGTTTCTGCTTCAGAGTGCGACAATGGGGAAGCAAATCCGTGCCAAGAACTTCAATGGCAAATTCGCGCTTTTTCTTCGCACCGGTATCTTTGTCCATATTGATTGGAGTAAACGCAACCATGCTGACAATGTGACGCAAAGAATCCTCTTGTGTCGGATATTTATTGCCGTCGATGATACTCGCTTCCAAACACGCGAGAAGTTCTGCCTGTTTGGATTCCTCGATATTTAGGAGAATGTGCTCGCAAATTTCACGGTCGCTCGTAACACCGAGTGCGCGATAGAGCGCAAATAATTCGATGGGCAATTTGAAGCGGGGAATGGTCACGTAAAGACCATGTCCGAAACCGTTGTTTTTGCTGGCAATCATCATATCGAGTTGTTTAGGCGAAATGCATTTGTAGTCGGGCACCGATTTGATTTCGGCAAACCAATTCCATTTTGTGGTGTTCTTGCCGTCGAAACAGTAGATACGATTCTCTGCTGCACGCTCTTGACCGAGAACTGTTTTTTCGGAACCCTTGATGATGAAATATCCGCCACAATCGAGAGGGCATTCGCCGGTATGGGTAGGAGGAATGTGCGGGTTCTGGGTCAAGACGCAAATCGACGATTTCAACATGATTGGCATCTTACCGATATTGATTTTTTTAGGAAGAGTCTTCTCGATGATACGAGGAACATTCTGGTCTTCGCCGTCGCGAATGATGTATTTGATGTGGACATCGACGGTCATGTTGGACGCATAAGTGAAATTACGCAACTTTGCTTCTTGGGGCAACATGGTTTTCGTCGCACCATTGTTCTCGTGGATTTGCGGGGGATACATCTTGAAATTGTCGAAAGAGATTTCGATATCCAGTAAATGCAACCCGGATTCCAGCAAATGTTTGTCCGAATGGATGCGGAGAGGATTGAACATTTGGATGGTGCGACCTGCCTGGTAATTGATGAAATGGTTATAGGATTCGATTTGATGACGTACCAATCTGGCAAGATGTTGGTCTGCGAAATAAGATTCGATGATGGTGAATGGTTCCTCGACGTAATCGCCTAAATGATCGACCACGTGTTTCCCGTCCTTCGTTGTGATTGCGTCGATTTCTTTCTGGATTTTATTGCGCAATTCTTCAATGTGCACGCTGGAATCGGAATTCGGCACATGGTCGCGAATAATACTCTCGACCATTTTAGACCGGGTTTCCTCCTCCATCCGGGCAAACTCTGCCTGGGACTCGATCTCCTTCTTAATCATCCGCGTCGTCTCGTTTTGTTCGACTTTTTCAACCGGTCTTGCTCTGCGAGGTATTTTCAATGTTACCTTTTCGCCAACACGGATTAACGATTTGTCTACAATCGGAAACGTTTGATGTACGCTGGTAGTATTTTCATTCGTAAACTTCTGAACATTCGCAGATTCACTACGCTCAGCGTAACTAGATTTAGAAGATTTCGAATCAGAAGATAGCATTTTGGGTTGGGTAAGGTTTAAATAAAATTCAATAATAAGGTTATCTTTTAACGGTTGATCTGTTTAAATTGTTTGCATTTATGTGTTTCAATTTTTTGGAATCGAGGTGGTAGGTAGTGTTCCTTCGTGTAGTTTATTATCGCTAAAATACAACAAAAAGAATCACCCGATTTTATAAGACTCGATTATTCATACGAAACAGATTGTCATGTCAGAACCAAGAAAAACAATCGTAATAAATCCTGATTTTTTGAAATTGCCGATGAGAGGTAACCGGACGCGGAAAGCGAATCGCGAAAATGGAACTGAGTCTGCTCCGAAACCAATCAAAATACGAACGGAGAAACCAGGGTCGGATAAGACAATCAAACGACGCGCACTGAATTATATTCGAAAACAACAAGAGGATAGGTATAAACGGTTATTGAAAGGGACGGACCCCGACGGGGAAGGTGTTGGGCATCGCGTAGAAACTACCGACGGTAAAACGTACGCAGATGAATTTAAGAGTGATTTCGATGACTCGTTGGCATTTTTGCAGAAATTGACGGACCAGACCGTGCAAAAAGAACATGTTCACAATGCGACGTTGAGACAATACCCGACTCCTACGTCTAATACAAATTCTGCGATTTTTCAAACGCCAGTTCTTGACCAAATTCTCGATAACAATATGAGTTTCGATGATAATGTTGCTCTCCAGAATGTCACAAATATGGTGCCGAGTCCGTCTGTCTTTCCGACGGCAGGACTCCCTACGATTAGTCTACCAAAACCGACTTATGGATGTTTGAAAGGGGGAAGTTTACCTACTTATCGAACAATGAAGGCACAACAGCAGTTACCACAACCACCAATGCAACATAGTTTAGTTGGCGGAAGTGGAAAAATACCAAGTGTAACAGAACGTATCTCCGGTTTAACTCCTGAACAACAGCGTGCAGAATTGAAACAGTTCTTGGAAAAACGAAAAGAGGAGAAGCAGCGGATTGAAAGAGTGAAGAAACAGCGACATATGTTGAAACCGAACAAAAAACAAAAACGGACAACGACCCGGACGTTCCGAGTGGGTAAATCGAAACATTATCCGAAAGTGGGGGTTCTGATTCCGAATAAAACCATACGGACCCAAGTGCTTGCAAAAAAACAGAAAATACGCGAGACCCCTGTACAGGATATCCGGAAGTATTTAATTAAAAAGGGGTTGATTCGTGTCGGGTCATCCTGTCCGAATGATGTGTTGCGACAAATGTACGAATCGTCGATGATGATGTGTGGGGAAATCCAGAATCATAACCCGGATAATTTGCTGTATAATTATTTGCACAATGCGATATAACGTGAATAGTACATGATATAATATATTGATTGCAGTATTATATTATT